>Ga0208373_1000413_pt1 | contig 75734 bp, 42 predicted proteins | sample RifOxyC2_FD_184036 | JGI IMG/M metagenome (GOLD analysis project Ga0208373, IMG submission 184036) | Soil microbial communities from Rifle, Colorado - Rifle Oxygen_injection C2 (SPAdes) | ecosystem: Environmental > Terrestrial > Deep subsurface > Rock core/Sediment | place: Rifle, Colorado...
GATATTGAAAAAGGGGAAGAGTTCGAATGGATGATTGAAAACAATAATTTATTGCTTCTAAGCCGAACGAACCAGCACGGAAAAAGAAAATTAAAAAAGTGTAAAAATTAAGTGGTCACAGCACTAGTGATTGATTCGTCCGGGTTCGCGATTCTGCTGCACACCATCGAAATCCGGTAATCATTGAGATATTCGAGCGGTCCTTTTCCCATGGCAGCATTAAACTGCCTGCGAAAATGGCCCTCGCTCATTGCGCAGACATGCGCCAATCCTGGAACAGCCATTGGTTCTTCGTATCCCTGCGCAATTGCCTGAAGCGCTGGCTTAAGCCGGGTAATGGTATTAAGATCGCGAGCGCGCCTGACAAAAGCTGTCCGGGGCTGATGGGCCTGAAGATATCTATGGGCTTCAACAAGGGTCTGGAGCAGCAACGACCTGATCAGGTCCTGGGCATGCGCCTTGTTGCCGACCGCTTCCGCAAAAAGCGCCGCAACCGCAGTGTGCATGGCTGGAAAATTCTCCTGTGAAAACCTGTTGGGAAACCGCGGTCCCGAAAGCGCGTCAGTATCGAGCAGCCGTGCGTCTCCCGTCATGTTTCTGAGCAACGCAGCAGCATCGGTAAGAGCAAAACGCCAGGAACATTTTTTTCCCGAAGGAGAGCACGCCTTGTGCGCCTCACAGCTGGCAATGAGCATGACATCTCCGGGTTTGAATCGGATCACCTTGTCTTCGACCACAAAGATACCTTCGCCCGAATAACAAAGCCCGATCTCGAAATAGGGGTGCAGATGGAGTGCGCGTATTTCCCGGTCGCTGAACGCATGCGGCGCTGCGCTAAAGGGAAAGGCCGGATCGAGGGGCATGGGCGCCTCTTCCCTGGCCTGTATAGTATATGTTCGTTTTTGCATACTTTTTGTCCGATTTGAGGTAGCGCTACAGATAACATTCAGAATATATTATTATCACAATATGCATTATCAACCATTTTAACAAGGAGCATCCAATGGCACGCTATCAGGGAATCCCCGATCTCGACGCTCTGACGTACGACCTGCACCGCTGGGCTGAACTACGGTACGAGGAAGGTGGGAAGATAGCGCCGGTGCTGGCAGAGGTCGAGAAAGCAATGAACCGCGGCATGGCGCGGCTCAAAACACTGCCCGTGGACAAGGCCATGAGGCAAAAAGAGCCCGACGACCTTGCGTCAATAAGAAAGCTGAGGCCCAAAGGCCCGCGCGTTCTATGGAAATCATTTGACGCAACATTGTACAATGAAAAACTTCCCGGAGCGCTTCTTGCCCGCTGCGCAGGCTGCACCATGGGCGCCATTGTCGAATTTTACGATGTGGACCGCATGAAATCATGGGCAATGGCGACCGGCGATCCGTTTCCGCCCACAGGATACTGGACCAAGGCCGATCTTCCTGACGAATTACGCTATCACAAAACAAAACGCCAGATGTACACCAAAGGAAGCATGGACGGCGTTCCTGTTGACGACGATCTTGCATACACGCTTCTTGGCATGCTCATTGCCGAGGACCATGGCGTCAATTTCACCGTTGAAGATGTTGGAAAAGCATGGAAAAAATACCTCCCCTATGCGTGTACCGCTGAAAAAGTGGCGCTGGAAAATCTTAAAAAAGGCGTTCCCGCACTTAAAGCCGCTGAAATCAACAATCCCTATGTGCAGTGGATTGGAGCTGATATCCGTGCGGATCCCTTTGGCTATATGGCGCCCGGCCTTCCGGAAAAAGCGGCTGAAATGGCCTATCACGAAGCGTATATCTCGCACAGACGTAACGGCATCTACGGTGAAATGTTTTTTGCAGCCGCCATTGCCGCGGCATTCGCGGTCAACGACCCGATTGAAGCGATAAGAATCGGCTTGACCGAGATTCCAGCCGAATGCCTGCTGGCAAAGCACGTGAAATGGGCCCTGGTAAAGGCGCCGTCTATAAAAAATTACATGCAGGCGCGCGCAGCAACGGACAAATACTTTGGGGGAATGAGCGGCGTGCACACAAACCTCAATGCCGCGTTGACCATATTCGGCCTTTCAATTGGCCAAAAAGATGTGGTCAAAACCCTTGGCGAAACCATTGCCATGGGTCAAGACAATGACTGCACCGCAGCAACAGCCGGTTCAATTATTGGCGCAATTGCAGGCAAATCAAAGATACCCGCGCATCTGACCAGGCCGTTTAATAATAAAATGCATTCATACCTGATAAAACGGCCGTTGTTTAAGCTTGATAATATTTTTCAGCGCTTTGGCAGGCTTGCGCAAAAAGTGCATGAGTCCATATGACTAAAAAAAAAAGAAACCCTCTGTGGAACGGAAAAAATAGTAAAAAACCGCCTATACGGTTTTTAGCGTATAGCGCTGACGCGATGAGCAGGCGGCTTTACCTGAACGTTTTGTCTTTTTTCCTGAACGATCCGCGCACATATCCCGAAAACCCGACCAAGTCGAGGATTTCGTAGATATGCTGGTTGACTCCCGAAAGGACCAGCATGCCGCCCAGACCGTTGATGGTCTTGATGGCCTCGGCCAGAAAACCGGCAAAACTGCCGGTAATCTCGAATACGCGCGAGAAGTCCAATTCGATGTTAGTGTGGCCGTTTCTGATTGCCTGGTGGATGCGGAAGGAGGCGGTACGGCAGTCGTCGAGCGAAAGAATGTTGCCCTGCAAATCGATGCGGAGACAGGAACCCGTTTCGTGCATTATCTCAAACCCCTGGATTAATACACTTACTAATGAAATACGTTTAGCGAAAAGGATGAGTCAAGTGTTTTTTCGTATGCGCGCGCAAACGCCATTATTTCAAGAACAAACTTATCAGAAAAACAATTTGTGCAGATATTCGGTCTTATCCTTGATGGGGTTTCAAGAAAGCATCCGCTCTTTGATATTTAATTTTACCCTCAAGCATGGTCATTTCAACGTTGAATTCTTCGTCAAGTACGACAATGTCCGCATCTTTACCGGCGGCTAATATGCCTTTTCTATTTTCCAAGTTAAGGACCTTTGCACCGTTCAAGGACGCCATGCGAATCGCTTCGGTAATTTTGGCGCCAGCATGCTCAATCATGTTCTTGACCGCTTTGTTCAAGGTCAGAGAGCTCCCAGCAATAGTGCCGTCGTTGAGCACGGCCTTGCCACCCTTTATCCGCACCTTTTGATTGGCGAACTCGAATTCCTCCCCTTCGTGCATTCCGCCCGGCTTAATTGAATCGGTTATCAAGATAATGCCGCCCGCTTTTTTGACCTTAAGTAAGAATTCCATGATAGCGGGATGGACATGATACGTATCCGCTATCAACTCTATCTTTAATTCATCCCTGAGCATGGCGGCAAGGGCGACGCCAGGCTGTCTGTGGTGCAAAGGTTTCATGGCGTTAAACATGTGGGTGACATGGGCCGCTCCGTTATCTATGGCCAGTTCTATTTCATCGTAGGTGGCCATTGAGTGCCCAATGGACAGGACAACCCCATCGTTCGCCGCTGCTCGCATTACATCAATTACGCCGGGGAGTTCGGGGGCGGTGGTCATCAATTTAATCAATCCTTTTGACGCCTCCCACATTTTCTTCCACGATGCGACCGTCGGTTTCCATAGATACTCATCGTTCATGGCGCCCTTGAATTCTTTGTTCAAATACGGGCCTTCCATATGGATGCCTTTGATATTCGATTCCGGACTGCCGAGGATATAATTTGCCAGGTTTCTAATATTTTTAAGGAGTTCGGCTTCGGGCATGGCACAGAGAGAGGCGAGAATGGTTGTTGAGCCGTTTTGAAGAAAATAATCGCTTATGGCGTCAAACCCGTCAAAAGCGTCGTCGGTAAAACCGCGTCCTGCGCCTCCATGGACCAATAAATCGACGAATCCAGGCGAAATCATTCGGCCGCTTACGTCGATGACCTCGCAGCCGTGTGGAATAGAGACATCTTTGGCCTTGCCGAGTTCGTATATTTTTGTCCCTTGGATTACAATTACTCCGTTTTCAATAACGCGGAACGGCGTGATAATTGTACCACCAACTAAAGCGATGCTCATTGTTATCTCCGTTAATTACATTATAGCCTTGACTGCCACTTCCTTTTTGTCCGCGTCAAAGGGAACAGTATTGCCCTGAACTTCCCTGCCGTCCACAATCAGCTGACGAACGCCTTTGTTTTTGCCCGAAGGGTTTTTCACTTCTATGTTGTACGTAATGCCCCTGGATATGCGGCGCACCTTGTAGCCTTTCCACTTTTTGGGGATGCAGGGATCGATCAAAAGGCCATTGTATTCCGGTTTGATGCCAAGGATATACTGGGTTGAGCCGATATAGGTCCACGGTATGCTTCCCGTGTGCCAATGGAGCCTGCCGAGTCCATACTCAGGATGCTCATCGCTGGCATAAGTCTGACAGAAGGTATAGGGTTCAATCTGAGAGACGTCCGGATTCTGATAATATGGAAGGGCGGAACGGTAATACTCCATTGCCCAGTCTCCCTTGCCCGCAATTGCGGTGGCAATGACGCCCCACGCATGCGCATGGTTGAACACTGCGCCGTTCTCTTTTAAGCCCGCGACCATGGATCCCACTGGCCCGATTTTTTCATCATACGCAGGATAGGCAGGAGTACATTTTTTAAGGCCGCATTTTATGAACAGAAGTTTACGCATTGACTGCAGGCATTTTTCAAGCCGCTCACCCTCGGCAATGCCCGCAATAACTGCCCAGTTCTGCGCATTAAGGAATATTTTTCCGTACGTGTTCTTGTGCGACCCTACGGGCTCTCCGTCAATGGCAAAAGCCCGAATATACCATTCACCATCCCAGCAATGATCATTGACACATTGCTTCATTTCATCTGCCATACTTCGATATTTTTTCGAATCCTCCGGTTTATTCAATAATCCGGCGATTTCCGCGATCTGGTTGCACGCAAGTACAAATTGGCATGCAACCATCTGCGTTTCACCTTTGCCGTTCAGGTTGATGGCGTCGTTCCAGTCCGCAACACCGATTATAGGCAGGCCGTGCGGCCCTCTCCGGCTCCATTCCCAATCGCAGGTCATGCGCAAATGATCGTAGAGCGAGGCAGAGCCTCCCTCAAAGAAGGGATATTGTTTATCAAATATGGCAACATCTCCCGTCTCCTTTATATACGCGGTTGCGGCATATACGAGCCAGAGCGGGACATCGGAAAAATTACCGTCATTGGCCTTTGCGCCAAGGAGCGGGCTATAACTATGAGGAACATCGCCGCTATTATATTGCAGGGGAATGAGCACATCGAGCGCGTACCGGGACATTTCAGGCGCCACAGAAGCGAGAGCAGTGGCTTTTTGCGCGCGGTCGCGGTATCCGAATCCGCCACCACCCCAGTTGGTGTAGCCATAGTTCACCTTCTTATAGAAATCCATGCGCAGGTTGTATTGATGCCAGCCGTTAAGAAAAACATCCATGCCCTCATCCGGCGTTTCACAGCCGAACACCCCAACGAAATCAGCGTAAAACTTTTTTAATATAAGCAATTCGTTTTCGAATGCAGCATTATTCAACAGGGGCGCTACATGCGCCTGTTCATCTCCCATGGCGTCATATGAACCGAGCGCGAAAAAGAACGTGCGCTCCTCGCCCGGCCTGAGCGCCAGGTCGTACTGGGTGGCTGCAACATGGTATCCGCCGCCTGCATAAAAACTGTCGCATTTTCCCTTTTCAAGCGCAATGGGATTGCTCTCGTCTCGGTATGGACCGATAAACTTGTCACGCCTGAAGCATATGGATTTGGGTTTCTCGGAACAGGTAAAGAATGCGACCCAGGGATAAAACTTCGACTCGGCCATGCTAACCGCTGGATCAGCATAGGGATAATGATAAAAAGTCCTGGTTTCAGGGTCGTACTTGCTGCGTGCCTCGTTTGCGATTGACTGGGCATTGTATTGATCCTTTATCATATTCCAGATTGCCCACTCGTTGTACTGAAAAAGCTTAAGCGTGCGTTTTTTCCCCGATGTATTCTTAACTTTAATCCGCCAGAGTTCGAAATCCTTCTCTATCGGTGAAAAATAGGTGTTTTCAGAAGCTATCCCCTTGTATTCATAGGATATTTTCGTATAGCCCCAGCCATGCCTGCACTGGTATTTGAAGTCTTTTTTCCAGTTGACCACCGGCTGCCATGTCGTGGACCAGTATTCGCCAGTATTCACATCCTTAAGGTAAATGTATCTGCCGGGCCGGTCCTCGGGAATGGCGGCGTAACGGAAACGTGTGATGCGCTTGTTGGCCGCGTCAAGATGGTAGGTGTATCCGCCGGCAGTATTGGATATAACGCCGGAAAAACGTTCGGTTTCTCCCAAATGGTTTACCCATGGGGTCGGCGTGTCGGGACGAATAATGACGTATTCGTTCGCGTGTTCATCAAAATAGCCGTATTTGGTTTTGTTTTTCAAAAGGCGCTCCTTTCGTTCATGGTGGCCCAAAATATAATAATTTGATGGCATGGACAGCAGTGTTATCTACGCGCAGGAACATCCGTTTCATGCGCTGGATCCTGTCATTGCATGCCATGACAGGACCGCTATCCCATGCGGTTCACTTTCCCGAAGGTTCCATGGACAATGGCACAGATTCGCTTTCTGTCTCAATATCGAGCAGTACGCCTTTGGCGTCGAAAACCATCGCTGTTTTAGCGGTGTAGTCCAAACCGCAACCACCGCCGCAGCGATGTTTCCACGATATATGAGAATGTACGACAAACACATGTTTCAGCGTCTTCCGTTTCCCCTTGACGAGGATAGTCCGCTTGTCAGCGGATGCAATATCAGCTCTATAATTCAGCTCAGCGGATGTAATGGCCAATGGTTCAACAACCGAAAAATCCCCTTTTTGGAAACTGATAATCAGAGCGATAAGATCTCCGGCCATTTTTCCATTGACAATAGCCGGTTGTTCGGCGCCGCTGATGGGTTGGCGTCCCGATCCAATCATGGCATGCGCACGCTTTTCGCTGTTTGCACGACGGCGTTCCGCGAACCTTTTCACATCGTTCGATTTTTCTGACTTGACAATCAATCTTAATTCAAAAGCTGTGACATAACGCCTTTGAACGATCATTTTGAAATTTGAGACCGTATCGACAATATCGGGATATGTATCAGGGAGGGACTGCTGGGCCAGCAGTGGAAAGTTCATAAAAAGCAACAGAGAACTGGCAACAATTAATATATGCCTATTACGCATAAAAGCGGCTCTCCAAAGTTAAAAGACATTTTTCAAGGACAAACGTCATACGCCTAACAATATATATATCTTTATGAACTGCTCGCTGTGTGAAAAACAAGCGGATACGTGCTCTAAATATTTGATTTTAATATTCATTACCCTTTATCTTATATATAGTAAAGTATTAGTCTATTTAAAACACCTTCAGGTATTACTTTTTGATCTAATAACTTAAAAACAAAGGGGTTTGTATGATTCAGAAACTTCTTGTCCGCATGTCGCTTTTACTGGCCATTATCACGGGTTCAGTCGCCGCTAATTTGTATGTCTACCCGCCGAATAATGATTCTGTTATGGTGGGCGATTCCATTGAATTCGACTTCCGTGTGATGAACGGGGATATGGAAGCTACGAATCCTCCGGCAATGACAACATTCAGCGTCACTGGATTGCAGACCGGCTGGTCTGCGACGGTAATCGCTCCGACCGAAAGTCCGTACCCCATCCCCGCCAACTATGGCCAAGTATATGTTACCGTCCGGGTTATCGCATCCCCAAGCATCAACGTAGGCGACACCACCACGGTTACCCTCAATGCGGAAAGCGGGGGCACTTTTTCCGCCAGCGCAATGGTCAAGGCCATAAAAGGGAACCAAACAATTTCATTCGCCCCGCTTGCGGACAAGGCTTATATTGATGCGCCGTTTAAGCTCACGGCAATGGCGTCATCAGGGCTTACGGTCTCGTATGCCAGTTCTGACCCGGGAGTAGCCACGGTCTCCCACGATACAGTGACCATTGTCGGGATGGGGACAACCACCATCACCGCTTCGCAAGCTGGAAACGCCAATTTCAACGCCGCGCCAGATGTGGAGCAGACCCTGACAATCACCAAGGCCCCTCAGACAATCACCTTCGATGCGCTTATCGAAAAAACACGGGGAGACGCTCCTTTCGCGCTTACGGCAACAGCGTCATCCGGTCTTCCCGTTTCGTACGCCAGTTCCAACACCGCGGTGGCCACGATATCCGGCAGCACTGTCACCATCATTACCGCGGGCACGACCGTTATTACCGCGTCACAAGCCGGAAACGCCAACTACGATTCCGCTACATCGGTGCAACAGACCCTCACGGTCAACGGAACCCCCCAGACAATCACCTTTAATACGCTTGCCAATAAGACCTACCTGGACGCGCCTTTCGCACTCACGGCCACGGCAACATCCGGTTTGCATGTTTCCTTTTCCAGTTCCAACACCGCGGTAGCCACAATTTCCGATACTACGGTGACCATTGTTGGGGCTGGAAGCACCATCATTACCGCATCACAGGCCGGAGACGCCGACTGGAGCGCCGCTCCCGAAGTGCAGAGGACGTTGACTGTAAACAAAGCGGACCAGACCATTACCTTTGGCGCCCTGGCCGGTAAAATGTATGGTGACACTGCTTTTACGCTCACGGCAACAACATCGTCCGGTCTGGCTGTTTCGTATGCCAGTTCCGATACAAACGTAGCCAAATTTTCCGGCTCTTGGGTAACAATCACCGGGGTTGGAACAGCGACAATCACCGCGTCACAAAACGGAAACACCAACTACAACGCCGCCACGAACGTGCAGCAGACATTGACGGTTATTAAAGGCAACCAGACAATCACCTTTGATCTGGTTCCCAACTGTGCGTTCGGCGCACCTTTCGTGCTCACGGCCACGGCATCGTCGAACCTGCTGATTTCGTATGTCAGCACCAACCCGGCCATTGCAACAGCCAACGACAGCATTTTAACCATGCGTGCTGTGGGAACAACCACCATCATCGCCAAACAGGGTGGAAACGCCAATTACAATGCCGCGCCGGATGTGGAGCGGACGTTTACGGTTGTCAAAGGCAGTCAAACCATCACCTTTGACACGATCCCGGATAGAAAATATGGCGACGCGCCCTTTTCGCTCGAGGCCACGACATCGTCGCACCTGCCTGTTTCCTATGCCAGCTCCAACACCGCAGTAGCCACAATTTCAGGCTCTTCCGTAACCATTGCGGAGGTTGGAACAGCTACGATCACCGCTTCGCAAGCCGGAGACGCCAATTACAACGCCGCCACGATTGTACAACAGGTCCTGACGGTGAACAAAGGCGACCAGACCATCAACTTCGCCGCGCTTCCGATAAAAACCATCGGCGATGCCGCCTTCCCGCTCACAGCCACGGCAACGTCGGGCCTGGCGGTCTCGTACGCCAGTTCCAACACGGCCGTTGCAACGGTTTCAGGAACAATAGTGACAATCGTCGGAGTAGGAGCAACACTCATCACAGCTTCGCAAAGCGGTGACGCCCGGTACAACCCAGCGCCCGATTCGAGCCTGACACTGACGGTCAACAAGGCCAGCCAGACAATCACCTTTGCCGCGCTTCCGGATAAACTGCCGAGTGACAATCCTTTCAAATTGACGGCCACAGCATCATCCGGCCTGACAGTGACCTACGCCAGTTCCAACACGGCCGTGGCAACGGTTTCCCACGATACGGTGACCATTGTCGCGAAAGGGACAACCATCATCACCGCTTCCCAAAGCGGAGACGACACCTACTATCCCGCGCCAGACGCGGCGCAGTCATTCCGCGTTGGCAAGACTGACCAGACAATCACCTTTGGCCCGCTTCCGATCAAATGGGTGAACGACCCTGCTTTCGCCCTCTCAGCCTCGGCCTCCTCCGGCCTGGCGGTGACCTACGCCAGTTCCAACACGGCCGTGGCAACGGTTTCCGGAAATACCGTTACCATGCTTACGGCGGGTACGACCATACTCACCGCATCGCAGATCGGAAACGCCACGTACGATTCGGCAGCATCGGTTGCGCAGACGCTGACGGTTGCCCCTGACGCTCAGACCATCACCTTCAATGCCATTCCGGCCAAGGCGGTTGATTCTCTTCCTTTTGCACTCACGGCCACAACAACCTCAGGGCTGACCATTTTTTACACCAGTTCCAACACTGACGTTGCCACTATTTCGGGTACCGTTGTGACCATTATCGGTGCGGGAACAACAACGATCACCGCTTCTCAGAGCGGAAACACCCAGTACGCTCCCGCGGCGGACAAGTACCAGACACTGACGGTGAACAAGGCCGGACAGACCATCACCTTTGACGCGCTTGAAGACAAAACAGTTGATTCCCTTCCTTTTACACTCGCGGCCACGGCCTCCTCGGGACTCACTGTTTCGTACGCCAGCTCCAATACCTCGGTGGCGACCGTTTCCGGCACTATCGTGACCCTCACCGGCGCGGGCACAACCACCATTACCGCTTCACAGGCCGGGAACACCAACTGGAATGCGGCAGCCAATGTGCCGCAGACACTGACGGTAGGCAAGGGCAACCAGGTAATCACCTTCGGCCCCCTTCCAGACTCGGTGGTCGGTGGCGCAGCCATTGAACTGACGGCCACGGCATCATCCAGCCTGGCGGTTTCGTACACCAGCTCAGACACAGCTGTGGCGAAAATTTCAGGTTCTTTTGCGGTCCTGAAGGGTGTGGGCACAACCACCATTACCGCTTCGCAAGCCGGAAACACGAGCTGGAACCCGGCAACCGACGTACAACAAACACTGACTCTTGGCAAGGGCCACCAGACAATAACCTTCGGCGCTCTTCCGGATAAAGTGGTGGGTGACACTCCCTTTGCACTCACCGCCACGGCAACGTCCAATCTGACAGTGACCTACGCCAGCTCAGACCCGGCGGTGGCAACAGTTTCCGGCGCTATAGTGACAATACATGGCGCGGGAACAACCACCATCACAGCGTCGCAAGGCGGAAATGTCAACTGGAACCCGGCAATCGACGCGGAGCAGACGTTGCGCGTCAAACGCAGCCAAACAATCGACTTCGTCATTTCAACGGATTTTAAAACCGCCGGTGATCCCGCTTTTCAAATCAGCGCCACGGCCACATCCGGCCTGACAGTGGAGTTCTCCAGCACCGATACAAGTGTTGCCACAGTCTCCGGCGTTTGGGTGACCATCGTTGGGGTGGGTACAACGGACATCATTGCCAGCCAGGATGGAAACGACGAATACGCGGCCGCGGCCCAAGTGCCGCGTTCGTTCACTGTTCTCGACACAATAGCAACGCAAATCATCACTTTTGACTCCCTTTCAGAAAAAACAGTCGGCGAGGACCCTTTCAAACTGACCGCCTGGGCCACCTCCGGGCTCGCGGTGAGCTATACCAGTTCGGACACAACAGTGGCTAAAATTTCAAACGATACCCTGTTTTTCGTGGGTGCGGGAACCTCGGTCATCACAGCGTCCCAGGGCGGAGACATTCATAATTATCCCGCCACTCCGGTGGACCGGCCGCTGACGGTGCTTCCCACAATGGGCACGGTTGACAATGCTGAAAAGGCCATTCCTCACGCCTTCGCATTTTTGGGCGGCAGGCCAAATCCGTTCAATCCATCAACATCCATAGCCATCGCCGTGCCGCCGGTTGGTACAAAAACAAATCTGGTAACGTTGCGAATATATGACATCAATGGACGAATGGTACGGACGCTGTTGAATAATCCAATGGCGCCAGGATATTACAGTGTTCTGTTTGACGGCAGGTCGGACAAGGGCGTTGCAATCAGTTCTGGCGTGTATGTATGCACAATGAGAGCAAGCGGATTTGAGGCGACAAAAACAATTTTAATGATGAAATAAGTTCAGATGTGTCCGGTTAAAGCCAATGCACGTCTGAGATGATCCAACGGGATTAGCCAGGTTTTATTCGCTTTTTTATCGCACGGCCTGGACGAATTCGCGGAGCAGCCTGGCAGACCCGGTTGCTTCGAGCACGTTGCCCGTGACAATGACATTGGCCCCGGCTGCGACCCGTTCCGCGGCATCATCCGGCGATTTTATGCCGCCACCCACAATAAGAGGAATGGAAATCCCCTGCCGGACATGTCGCACCATCTCAACCGGCACTGGGAGACCAACACCGCTGCCGCCTTCAAGATAGACCGCGTCCATACCAAAGTACTGGGCAGCAAGCGCATGGGTAAGCGCGCAATCGTTATCGTCCCGGCCAATGGGTGTGGTCTGACTGACGCGCTCCACTGCCGATGGTTTGTCCGATGCAACAAGAAGATATCCCATGGATATGGTTTCAAGACCATATTCCCTTATGCGCGGCACGCCTTTGAGTTGTTCCTCTATCAGGAAACGCGGATTGCGTCCGCTGAGGAGCGACATAAAGAGCACTGCGTCCGCTGACCGGACAATCTGGTGCGCATTGCCGGGAAAAATAATGACCGGAATTGAGGACGTGGATTTGATGGCTGTTACGACCCGTTCAAACTGCGCTTCGTCGGACGTGCTGCCGCCGACAAAAAGCGCGTCTACGCCAGCCGCTGAACACCGGGAGGCAGTTTCAGCGCCCGTGGCCTGGTCGAGTTTTTCAGGGTCGATGAGTACCACGTACGAGGCGCCGGATTTCCGGAAGAGACGTTCCTTGACGCTCATGCCATGCTTTCTACAATGGGGCCAATGGCAGCGTACGCTTCGGGGACCTTTACCGCATCCTTGCCGCCGGCTTGTGCGCGGTTGGGTTTGCCGCCGCCTTTGCCGCCCACAATCACGGCAATCTTGTTTACAATGGCGCCCGCATTGAGTTTTCGCGAAGCCACCAAGTCGTCGGAGACTGCGGCAAACACCATGACCTTGCCCTCTGAGGCCGCGATTGCCGCAGTGACTGCTGATCCGGCCTTTGCGGCAAGAGCATCGCAAAACAGGGCAAAGGTGTCTTTGTCAGCGTTGTCGAGACGCGCCCTGACCACGCGTATGCCTTTGACCTCAATTGCCTGGGCAAGAAAAGTATCGAGTTCCTTGAGCGCCTGCTGCTGTTTTACCTGTGCAAGCTCTTTTTCAAGGCCCCGCATGCGTTCGCCCATTTCGGCGATGCGGTCCAGGACCTTGATAAAAGGCGTCTTGAACGAAAGCGAAAGAGACCGCATGGCTGCCGCCTCGGCCCGGAAAAGGTCGCCGAATGCGCGGCCCGTTACCGCCTCAATGCGGCGAATACCGGTCGAGACGCTGCTTTCAGAAAGAATACGGATATACCCGATCTCGCCTGTGCGGGCCGCGTGGGTGCCGCCGCATAGTTCCACGGACGTGCCAGGTATAGACACCATGCGTACCTTGTTGCCGTATTTCTCGTTGAAAAAGGCGAGTGCTCCCTTTGCCTGCGCCTCTTCGGGAGAGGTGACCTCTGTGACAACCGGCAGGTCGGCCAGAACAGCGCTATTGGCGGCCTTTTCAACAGCAGCTATTTCAGAATCGGAAAGCGCTTGGAAATGGGTAAAGTCGAACCTGAAACGGTCGGGGGTCACTGACGACCCAGACTGTTTAACATGGTCGCCGACAGCCTGCCGAAGCGCAGTCTGGATGATATGCGTTGCAGTGTGGTTCCGTCGTATATCTGCCCGGCGGTCAGCATCGACCTGGAGGTTTGCCGTGGTAGATCTGGAAAAATCGATTTCACCTTCACACCGCGCCTTGTGGACAATATCCTCGCCCTCTTTTCGCGTATCATAAATCTCGATAACGCCCTCTTCAAACGTAGCTATGCCGCTATCAGCGCATTGACCACCGCCTTCGGGATAAAAAGGAGTTTTTTCAAAAACAAAATCATATCCCTCTTTGGTCTTGCGTACCTTTCTCACTGGTGTATCGCACGATAAAAGATCGTAGCCTGCAAAGAGTGAACCAGGACCTTCAGAAACAGCGGTCCAGACACCGCCTTCCTTGGCCATGTCCTTAAATTTTGAAGCGCTGCGGGCCCGTTCTCGCTGGGCCTCCATTTCCTTTTCAAACCCCGGTTGGTCTATGGAAAGACCCGCTTCTTCGGCAAGCTGCGCCGTAAGGTCGGGCGGAAACCCATAGGTGTCGTAGAGCATGAATACATCACTTCCTGCCACAACTTTCGAAGCCGCTTTTTTCGCAATTTCCTCGAAAAGCAACAATCCTTTATCGAGGGTCTTTTCAAACGACTGCTCCTCGGACAGCAGAATTTTCTGAACAAAATCAGACCGTTCTTTGAGTTCCGGGTATGCATCGCCCATGATTGAAACAACCGTTGGCACTAGCGTGTGCAGAAAGGGGCCGTGGAAACCCAGCTTTCGTCCGAAGCGGTAGGCCCTGCGCAGCAACCTGCGCAATACATAGCCGCGGCCCAGATTTGACGGCAGAGCGCCATCGGCTATGGCAAAAATGAGCGCCCTGATGTGGTCGGCAATGACCCGAAACGGGGTGCCCTCGTCCCCATGCCCATAGGATTTGCCTGTCATCTTTTCGAGCTGGTCAATGATGGGACGAAAGACATCAGTGTCGTAGTTTGAATGCTTGTCCTGAAGAACAGCGAGCAGGCGTTCAAAGCCCATCCCAGTATCGATATTCTTGCTGGGTAATTCAGTGATGGTCCCGTTTTTGTCCTTGTTGTTCTGCATGAACACAAGGTTCCATAGTTCGACAAACCTGCCGCACCCTGAAGCGCCCACGCCGCAGACATGGCCGGGCTTGTGTTCGTTTACGCAATGGCCCGCGCCCCGGTCAATATGAATTTCAGAACAGAATCCGCACGGCCCGGTATCTCCCATTTCCCAAAAATTTTCCTGGAGATGGGAAATATGATCGTGGAGAACGTCGGTATGGTCCTTCCAGAAAAGGTCAGCCTCGTCGTCAGTCGTATAGACTGTCACGTAGAGCGCTTCCCGGGGAAGTTTCCAGACGCGCGTAAGAAGCTCCCACGCCCAGACAATGGCGTCTTTCTTGTAATAATCACCAAACGACCAATTTCCCAGCATTTCGAAAAACGTATGATGGTGGTGGTCGCGGCCAACCTCCTCAAGGTCGTTGTGCTTGCCCGACACGCGCATGCATTTCTGGGAATCGACCGCGCGTCTCAGATGTTGTTCGTTGGATATGCCCAGAAAAATGTTCTTGAACTGGTTCATGCCCGCATTGGTGAAGAGCAGCGAGGGGTCGTCCTTGGGAAAAATAGGCGCTGACGGAACAACCGTGTGGCCGCGCTCTTTGAAATAATCGATGAACGTCTGGCGTACGTGTTTTGAATTCATAGTACGGTAAATATAATTTAACTATATAAAACAATTAAAGAAAGTGCGTAAAAATTATTATATTATACCTTCTTACAGGAAACATCAATTAAAAGGAGATATGCATGGCAAAGATCAATTTTGGCGGCCACACGGAAACCGTGGTCCTGCGCAAGGAATTCCCCCTTGAAAAAGCGCGCAAAGTGCTTAAAAACGAGACTATCGCGATCATCGGTTATGGTGTCCAGGGCCCGGCCCAGGGACTCAACCTGCGCGACAACGGGTTTAACGTGATCGTAGGTCAGGCGCCCTCGTTCAAGAAAGACTGGGACCGCGCTGTCGCCGACGGTTGGAAGCCCGGCAAGACCCTCTTTCCCATTGAAGAAGCGTGCGAACGCGCCACTATCATTCAGTATCTTGTTTCCGACCCTGCCCAGCGCGCACTCTGGCCCACAATCAAACCCTATGTGACCAAGGGCAAGGCGCTCTATTTCTCGCACGGGTTTTCAATTGTGTACAAGGCCCAGACAAAAGTCATTCCACCCAAGGATGTTGATGTGATCATGGTCGCGCCCAAGGGCTCGGGCCTCAATGTGCGTCGTAATTTCCTTTCAGGAGCTGGCATCAATTCCAGCTTCGCCGTGTTCCAGGACGCAACGGGCCGAGCCAACGAACGCTGCCTTGCCCTGGGCATTGGTATTGGTTCAGGCTATCTCTTTCCCACCACCTTTCAGAAAGAGGTGTACAGCGATCTTACGGGCGAACGCGGGGTGCTCATGGGCGCTCTCGCTGGAATCATGGACGCGCAGTACGCTACGCTGCGCAAAAACGGCCACAGCCCATCCGAAGCTTTTAACGAAACCGTTGAGGAACTTACCCAGAGTCTCATCCGTCTGGTCGATGAAAACGGCATGGACTGGATGTATCGCAACTGCTCGGTTACCGCGCAGCACGGGGCGCTCAAGTGGAGGCCTATTTTCAAGAAGGCGACGCAGTCCACCTTTGACAAACTCTATGCATCGGTCAAACGCGGACAAGAGACGCGCGAGGTTATCCGCGACTGCGGTAAAAAAGACTATAATAAATATCTCGATAAAAAACTCGCGGAAATCGCGACCAGCGAAATGTGGCGCGCTGGCGCCGCAGCCCGCGCATTGCGTCCCAAAGAGCTGTCCAAAAAAATCACATCAACGACAAAAGGCGTGGGCGGCAGAGCAGCCAACTAGCAGATACAAATACCAAGGCCCCTTGTCCGTTACCGGATAAGGGGCCTTTTCTTTGCTTTCAATAGTAAAAATTATCGGGAGATACTGCGCGCCAGATCCGTCATCGCGGCACTATAGGCGGCTTTCAGATAGGGGTTGACCACGGGAATGGCTTTCAGCTGGTCCACCAAAGGCAGGATTTCTTCCCGTGTGCGCGCGGCATCCAGGTCCTCAATCAACCGATAATATGACGACGCATTTTTTCCAAAATAGGGAGAAAAACTTAGCAGCCGGCTATAACTTTCATTGCTTAAGCACAAGCCGAAGAAAAACCGTTTCGCAATGTATATGCTGTCGGTCGCACGCGTCTCCCGTGTCTTTTCTTTAATCTCGGCGAGGACCGAAGGCTCTAGGTCGGGCGGTTCATCGGGGTTAAAAAACCGGATGCTGTCCGGAGTATTTTCCTCAATATACCGTTCATATTCCCGGTAAAAACCCGAATCAACAGGCGTGCCGTATCTTTGGAGCAAACCCGCGGACACGTATTTGTGGAGCGATTTCCCGTCGCGTGCACCCGTGTTTCTCTCATTACATTCACCCACGCAGGCGATTGTCACGTCCATTGTTTCGCTCTCAGGAATAGAATCGACCAAATCCGTTGTAAAAGCGGACAACAGAAATTTCGAGGGCAGGCTGTCGTATTCCTGGCGCGGCAGTGTGAGCCGCAACACCGCGTTCCAGAGGCCGTAATTGGCCCTTTGCCGGGTGACAACGTCCTGGTTGTAGGGCCGTATAATATCGTCTGTTGTGCCGCTTTTAGCGAAATTGCTCAACGGTTCGGGAAACACGCTGTGCTCAAGATCAACGTTGTCCGACGCAATATCGTATTTTCCAAGGTTGTCCGCGGGATTGGAAACCAACCGTTTGTGGAGCCCAAGCCGGATTGGCGCGATATTCCGCATGTCCACGAAAAGATGCCGTTTTTCCACGTTGTGTGGAACAGCGATAGGCGATCCAGACATGACAATGTCCTTGATCACCAATCTGGGACACTGTTCCGGGTTAACAATGAGTTCGTTGCCATAGAGAACGTTGAAAAGGTGCATCTGCTGATACAGGGACAATTCCAGCGTGCCCAGCGCCACGGAATAATAATCAGAGGGAAAAGGAATTGTTCCCTGGCGATCGCGAATGGAATCAGCGTTGACGCCGGCAACGCCGGCAATGCGGGCGTATACCTGCGGTCCGGTGACCGACACCGGACGGTCTTGTCCGCTGAGCAGCACAGTATCGCCGATCCTCGCAAGCAGCGCAGCAATGGGATTGGACAAGGGGGATGAGCCTATAGCAGATCCACTGATCTCGGTATTAAGGCGGTAGATCATTTCAACGCACAGTATATTGTTTGATTCAGTCAGATGATTGAACAGATAATCATACCCTTCAAATCCCTTATTATGGTTGCTGACCGGATACCCTCCTTTGGCAGAGGTATTCAGATATACCATGCCGGTCCTCCGGTCTTTTTCCGAAAGAAAGGTGCGCGCCCAGGTGAAGGGAGGCGTCACTTCCACGCTGTCAGTCTCCATGGAAAATGGGGTAAAATGTCCCATGTCATAATTCAGCGCGTATAGAATCGGCTTTGCGACGCTTGAACCATTTGGCGTCTTGTTCTTCAGTAGGGACGAGAGCCTGCTGCCAATGCCGTCACGCGAATAGTATGCAAGCAATTCGCCGGTGCGGGAATCTATGGTAGCATAGGCGAAATACTGGCCTGGAACATGCAGGGTATCGCGGCAATAGAAAAAAAGGGAGCGGCGATACGCGTTGCCACCCAGGCGCCTATAGCGGATATTGGTGACCAGCGTATCGCCCGCATGGAGCATGACTTTAAAACCGCTACCTGGTTCGGAAAACACAGAATCAGCGCCCATCACCTGCTTTTTGCGGAATATATCTGATGGGGGACGCGTGCGCACAACATCGCTTCCCTGGCTGCCAATGCGAACATCGGTATATATTGTCGTATCGCGGCCAAAACCCCTTTGCCGCACCAATCGCTCAAGCTGCCGTTGCAGCCGCATGTCGATGGTCAGCCGGATCTTCAGATTGCCTTTCCTGCGGATCATGGTGTTGGGCTGTGAGAAATCCATGTCATTGATTTCGTCGCCAGGTACGCCATTCTGTTTGCATACGGTAAGCCAAAATTCGTTGGCCAGATCTATTAAAGGATCGTGCTCGGAAACAATGCGTACTGGTTTCAATATCTGCAGGGAATCCATCGCAGCTTTCAAGGAATCCTGCGTGCGCGTGTCCCACCCCATTGCAGGGGCGATCCGGGGAAGATCGATTTTCACCTGGGCGATGATCTTGCACCGGATGTTCCTGTTCCATTTCACTAGGCGGGCAAGATACAGGCTTTCGCAGATATCAAGGTCGGCGGGGTTTTTCCCGAACAGCCCCTTGCTAATATCGTAATATCCGGTCATGCCGTATCCGGCGTTCACACAGTGGTTGAGGTATATCTGGAGCAATTCATCCTGTGTGCAATACATCTTCAGGGCCTGCGCGAGTTTGAGCTCCTGCATTTTCCGGCATACGCTTCGTTCCGCGTATACATACCCATTAGCATCAAAGGTGGAAAGCATATATTTGGCGACCTGCTGGTGGATGGTGCTGGTGCCGCGGGGCCGGTGGATTCTCAGATGCATGAGAGAACGGCCAAGTGACTGGAAAAACGCTCGCACGAACGATTTGTATTCATATGCGAGCGAACGGTACCGGAAGTTCTTGTCTTCGGCATAGATGATCGTGTTGACCAGCACATCGTTGAACTCGTTAAGCCGTAATTGCGTCTGCGTGGTCTTTATCTGGGCCAGGGGAAAATCATGGCGGTCCGTAATAAGGATGAAATGCGGCACTTCACGTATGGTGTTCAGTTCCCGTACTGCGGAGAGCGACGGCATGGTACGGTCGATATGCCGAGAACCGGCTTGGAGTGCGGGTTCTTTGGGCACCAGGCTGTCGCTCGAATCATGATGTGTTATCTCACCCGTGACCTGAACCATCTTTTTTGCCAGGTTAATCTCGGACCATACATACCCGAAATGGCGGGATAGTTCGCCCCTTTTTTCCTTTTCAATGATAGTTTTGGCGGAGTGAATAATATACCATTGGCTGAACCACTCAAGGCCGTAATACCCGATGATCAGGGCCGCCAAAGCCGCAAGGCAGCCAATGCCCGCTTGTAATAGGTGTTTCTTAACAGATGGCGCTATAAAGTATCCCATGATATGCATGCGACCAGAGACAATAATGCAGTAAAAAACGAACGGAAAGACGAATGACAGGAACGCTGCACCTAGCCCATTCTCACTCGCACTGACTCGGCATGGTATTGCATGCCCTCTTTTTCCGCCATGGCAATGATCTTGCTTCCAGATTTTTTCAATGCCCTGTCCGAGTACTTGATGACACTCTGGCGTTTGACAAAATTGTACACACCCAGCGGCGAATAGAAGCGTGCAGTGCCGTTGGTAGGCAGCACATGGCTTGGCCCGGCAAAATAATCGCCAATGGATTCGCAGGTGGCGTATCCGAGAAAGATTGCACCCGCGTGCCTGATTTGCTTCAGCGCAATTTCCGGCTGCTTCACCATGAGTTCTAGGTGCTCGGGGGCAATGGTATTTGCCACTGCACAGCATTCGGCAATATCCTTGAGGACACAGATAAGGCCATAGTTGTTGAGCACCCTGGTAATAACCGGATTACCAGAGGCTAATGTGTTGATTTCTTTCTGCACTGCCTTTGCCAATTTCATGCTCGGGGTCAGCAATACCGACGATTCGAGGCCTGTACCATGTTCGGCCTGCGACAGGAGGTCGCGCGCCACATACGCGGCCGGCGCACCCGCATCGGCAATGACACAGACTTCACTGGGGCCAGCGATCATATCGATATCAACAATACCATAGAGTTGCTTCTTGGCCAGTGACACGTAGATATTTCCCGGTCCCACAATTTTATCGACCTTGGGAATGGAGCACGTGCCAAACGCAAAGGCCGCAATGGCCTGCGCACCGCCAATACGATAGACCTCGGTGACCCTCAGGGCCATAAGCGCATAGGCAATGGCCGGATCAAGCCCGCCCGAGACCGGCGGCGTGGCAACTAAAATACGCCGAACACCCGCGATCTGCGCGGGAATAACGGTCATAAGAACAGTTGAAAAAAGCGGCGCCGAACCCGCGGGAATATAGATGGCAACGCTGTCCACAGGCAGGACCCGCTGGCCAAGGACTACGCCGTCACCCATGTGCGCGGAAAAGCCGGCCTGCCGCTGGAGCAGATGATAGCGCTTGATATTGCGAATGGCCGCATTGATGGCGACCCTGATCCTGGGTTCGCACAGCATTGCGCGCGCTTTTAGGCCGGGAAAGGGCAGTCTGACCGTGCGGCCGTTTATGACTGTCCGGTCAAACTTCTTTGTGAGTCTGAAAAGCGCCTGGTCACCCTCCTCACACAGGGCGGCAATGATCGCGGCAACGGCCTTTTCCTGCTTCTCAAACCGAAGATTTCCGCGCCCAAGTATTTTCGCCAGGGCCGCTGATCCCGTTCCTTTGGCAATTCTGATCATTGAAATAATTTCATCTCCTTTGCGATTTTATACTCCAACGAGTCGATGAGCGCGATCCACGACGCCTCGATGATATTGGACGAAACGCCTATGGTGCCCCAATACTCGCCGCCATCGGTCGAGGTGATGAGCACGCGCACTTTGGCATTCGTACCATCACGTCCGTCGAGCACGCGCACCTTGTAATCAACCAGGCGCACCTGGGTAAGCTCCGGATAAAAGGTACTCAGGGCCTTGCGCAGGGCATGGTCAAGCGCCGATACCGGTCCATTGCCATCGGCCGCCGTGTGTTCGATACGTTCGCCCGCCTCCACTTTAACCGTGGCCTCGCTAAACAGTTTACCTTCGGTAAGTTCCTCGGTGATGCGGCACCCTAAAAACCGGAACTTGTCCGTAAAAAGGCCTAGTTCCCTCAGCATGAGCAACTTAAAAGACCCTTCCGCCGCCTCAAACTGGTACCCCTGGTGTTCCATGTCCTTGACACGGCTCAGCAGCCGCGCCACTGCCGGGTCTTTTTTCGAGACATCCGGTTTAAGCCTCTGGAGCTTCTCGACTACCGCCGATCCTCCGGACTGGTCTGAAAGAATATAAAGCCGGGTTGCGCCCACGAGATCCGGATTGACATGTTCAAACGACCGCGCTACCTTCATGACCCCGTCGATGTGCGCGCCGCCCTTGTGGGAAAAAGCGGCATCGCCCACATAGGGCTGCCGCTGGTCGTGGGCGATATTGGCCATCTCGGAGATAAAGACAGCCACGTCGTGAAGCTTTTTGAGCTGTTCGCCGGACACTACATTGAGGCCCATCTTTATCTTGAGATTGGGGATGATTGTCGAGAGATTGGCATTGCCGCACCGCTCACCGAATCCGTTCATGACGCCCTGTATCTGCACCGCTCCCAGCGACGCGGCAATCATGGTATTTGCCTCGGCGCAGCCCGAATCATTGTGGGTGTGCACGCCCAGGGGCGTTTGCACCCGCTGCTGCACCGCTTCGAAGATTTTCTGAAAATCCATGGGAAGGCAGCCGCCATTGGTGTCGCAGAGGACAATGCAGTTTGCACCGCCCTTTTCCGCGGCCAAAAGCGTCTTGATCGCGTAATCGGGATTGTTCTTGTACCCGTCGAAGAAGTGTTCGGCGTCATAGATCACCTCTTCGCACTGCGTCTTGAGATAGGTCACGGTCTCGGAGATCATGCGAAGGTTCTCCTCAAGAGTGGTCTTGATGACTTCGAGCACATGCAGGTCCCAACTTTTGCCGAAGATAGTGATGACCGGCGCCTTGCTTTCGACCAGGGCCTTGACAATGGCGTCGTCTTCGGGTTTTGCGCCCGGACGGCAAGTTGAACCAAAAGCCGCTATCCGGCTGTTCACCAGCTTTTCTTCGCGGATCTGCTCGAAAAACTTCACGTCAGTGGGACTGGTGGGGTTTGGCCACCCGCCTTCAATGTAGTGGACGCCCAATTCATCAAGTTTTCGAGCGATCTGGAGCTTGTCTGTAAGAGAGAGGGAGATACCACTGGCTTGATTGCCATCGCGCAGCGTTGTGTCGTATAGCGCGGGCGCAGCACCCAGCGAAAGTCGTGATTGTTGCATGAGGTTCCTTTTCTTATTTTACGAGCGAGGCCACAAAATCACCGACCTCAGACGTGGACATACCCATCCGGCCCGCGGCCAGACTCTTTATCCGGCCCGAGGCCAGGACGTCGCTTACGGCCTTGTCTATGGCGCGCGCCGCCTTTTCCTCACCCAGCGAATCGAGCATCATGCCCGCGGCGCTTATGGCCGCAAGCGGGTTTATTACGTTCTTGCCCGTATATTTGGGGGCGCTTCCGCCCATGGGCTCAAACATCGAAACGCCTTCGGGATTGATATTGCCGCCCGCGGCAATGCCTAGCCCTCCCTGGATAATCGCGGCAAGGTCGGTAATAATGTCGCCGAAAAGGTTTTCGGTGACAATCACATCATACCATTCAGGCTGTTTGACAAACCACATGGTGCATGCGTCGACATGATTGTAGTCCTGCTTGATGTCGGGATAGTTCGCGTCGCCCATCTCCTTGTGCACGCGCACCCAAAGGTCGCCGCAATGGGTAAGCACGTTGCATTTGTGCACAAGGGTGAGCATTTTCTTCGCGCTGTTGCGCTTGCGTGTAAGTTCGTAGGCGTACTTCATGCAGCGTTCGACCACAGGACGGCCATAGACCATGACCTGCGTGGCGATTTCCATGGGTGTGCCTTTCTGGACCACACCGCCTAGACCCGTGTAAATACCGCCGGTATTCTCGCGCACAACGACAAAATCGATGTCCTTTGGGCCTTTGTCCTTGAGTGGCGTTTCCACACCCGGATAAAGTTTCACAGGCCTGAGGTTAATATATTGGTCAAGGGCAAAACGCATTTTAAGAAGAATGCCGACTTCCAGTATGCCGGGTTTCACGTCCGGATGGCCGATAGCGCCAAGATAAATAGTATCAAATTTTTTAATGTCCTCTATGGCCGCATCGGGCAGGGTCTCCCCTGTCTTCATGTACCGTTCGCCGCCGAAGTCGAAATTGACGGTCTCGTATTTGAAGCCGTATACTTTGGCCGCCGCATTCATGACTTTGAGACCTTCGTTGACGACTTCCGGACCGGTCCCGTCTCCGGGGAGTACTGCGATCTTGTGCATTGTGTGTTTCTCCTGTTGGTGCGGTCAGTAAACCGCCCTGTATAAGTTAATATCTCTTATCGGCGAACTCGACCCATCCTCCGGCTTCAACGAGCGAAGCGTCAAAGGGCGAAAGGAAAAAAGTTATTTCTTTTCGGCCATGCGAACTTGTGACGGTAATTCTCCTGGCGCTAAAATCAATGTCCATTACCGCATCATCCGCTTTCAGCGCGAAAACCCCTTCTATGTCTTCTTTTTTCAATTCAATGGCCAGCAGCCCGCAGTTGAACATGTTCTGCCTGAAAATACGGGCATAGCTCTCCGCAATGACCGCGGTTATGCCGTTGACCTCAAGGACCCACGGCGCATGTTCCCTGCTCGATCCGCACCCGAAATTCGCCCGGGTAATAATGACGCTTTTTCCCGCGCAATCAGCGGGCCCTGAAAAGCTGGGCAATTTCAGGTCTTCGAGAATATGGGGCTTCAACGCCTCCTTTGAGACCTCGGTCAGATATTTTGCTGGAATAATTTCATCCGTATTAATATCCGATCTGTCGAGAAACAACACACGTCCTGAAAAATTCTTCATATATACCTTTCTTACAGATATTTCCTGGGATCGGTGATGACACCCGTAATGGCGGTCGCGGCCGCTGTTGCCGGACTCATGAGATGCACCATGCCTCCCTTGCCCATGCGTCCGAAAAAATTCCTGTTTGTTGTGCTCGCGCATACTTCGCCCGATGCGAGCACCCCGTTGCTCATGCCCAAACAGGCGCCGCACGTGGGATTGGTGACGCACATTCCCGCTTTCATGAACGTATCGATATAGCCGCGCTTGAGCGCTGCCGCGAATACCGCAGGAGTGGCAGGTGACACAATACCCCGTACTGTGGGAGCTATTTTTTTCCCTTTCAGCATTTTCGCGGCAATGGCCAGATCTTCGAGCCTGCCGTTTGTGCACGATCCCAGGTATACCTGATCGACTCGTGTTCCTTTAACCGCGCTCACCTCTTTGCTTTCGTCGGGCTTGTACCCGACCGTTACCCGAGGAGCCGATTTCGATACGTTGATGTCTAAGACTCGGACATATTCGGCATCAGGATCTGAGTGCCATTTTTTAAAGGCCTGTACTGCAGCACCGGTGCTCGCATACTGTTTTTTTATAAAAGGCCAGAGATATTTTACCGTGACCAGATCGGGCATGCAAATCCCGCTGGTGCCGCCAGCCTCAATTGCCATATTGCACAGAGTCATGCGTGAATCCATGGTCATGGCCGCTACCACGGGTCCATGGAACTCAATGACGCAGTCCGTGGCCCCCTTGACCGTCAGTTTGTTTATAACTTCAAGGATAAGATCCTTTGCATAGACGCCTTTTCCCGGCTTGCCCGTAAGATTGACTCTGATTGTCTGAGGCTTTCGGAATGCACACACGCCTTTGAGTATGCCCACTTCGAGGTCAGTAGTGCCCACGCCAGCGGCAAACGCCCCAAAGGCGCCATGCGTGCAGGTATGTGAATCGCCCATGATGATCGTATATCCCGGACGCACAAAGCCCTTTTCAGGAAACAGGGCATGACAGACGCCGTTGCTGCCCACATCGAAGAAGTCCTTGATCTTGTGGCGGCGCGCCCAGTCGCGCATTATTTTTCCCTGCTCGGCTGTTTTGCTGTCCTTTGCCGGCGTTACGTGGTCTATAACCGCCTTTATCCGGTTCCGGTCAAACACCCGGTCTTTACCGCGCCTGACAAGGTCGTTTATGGCAATGGGCGTGGTGATCTCGTGACAGAATACCGCGTCCAGTTTCAGCACATAGGTCCCCGTAAATGGTTCATCCGTGCAATGCGCGTCGAATATTTTCTCAGTTATCGTCTTTCCCATAAATACGTCCTCTCCTTAGTTCTCCGAAACCGCGACCTTACCGCTCCTGACAAATTCGTGTATGCCGTAGGGCCGCAGCAGTTCTATAAACCGTTCAATCTTGTGTGAAGGCCCCGAAAGGTCAATGATGATGTGGTTCTTCGTGACATCTACGACCTTTGCCCGAAACACGTCGACCAGTTCAAATATCTCGGAACGAGCATTGCCCGCGTTTACCTTGATCAGAATGAATTCGCGCACAATATAGTTCCGTTTGTGCGATATGTCCTGGATTTTGATGGTATCAACCAGTTTGTTCAGCTGTTTGGCCACCTGCTCCACTTTTTCATCCGTGCCATGCACCACAAGATGGACCTTGTAGATGTCCGGGTTTTCAGTGGGTGCGGCAATGATGCTTTCGATGTTGTACCCACGCGCCGACAGAAGACCGGTGATACGGGCAAGCACGCCCACACGGTTTGCGACCGTGATTATTATGGTATGTTTGTCTTCCATCATGCATCTCCTGTTATTATTTCGTTAATCGACTTTCCGGCCGGCACCATGGGATAGACGTTTTCCATGGACTTGACCACGAATTCCATGAGCACCGGCCCCTTGGTCTTAAACCCTTGTTTGAGCACCTTGTCCACATCAGAGGGTTTCTCCGCCCGCAGACCCAGGAGCCCGTTGGCCTCGGCAACTTTGACAAAATCGGGCCAATAGACGCCCTTGCATTTTTTTCCCGGCCCTTTGCATTGCGGCGGACACTGGGGTCCCTGCCTCAGACAGGTACTGGCATAGTTCTCTTTCCAGAAAAGCTGCTGCCACTGACGCACCATGCCAAGGTATCCATTGTTGAGCACCACGATCTTGACCGGAATTCTGTTTACCGCGCAGGTGGCAAGCTCCTGTATGTTCATCTGAATGCTGCCGTCTCCAGAAATATCGATGACCTGCCGCTTGGGAAACGCCATGGCCGCTCCCATAGCAGCCGGCAGGCCGAACCCCATGGTGCCAAGGCCGCCTGAACTCAGGAACGACCGCGGCTGCCGGTGTCTCAGAAAAAGAGCGCTCCACATCTGGTGCTGGCCAACGTCAGTGACCAGAATAGCATCGTCTTTCATGAGATGGCTTATACGGTCGATCACGTATTGGGGCACAATGGGTCCGTCTTTCTCCTGTTTGTAAGCCAGCGGGTGCTTGGTCTTCCATTCGTTGACCGTCTTGTTCCATTCATCGGGCTTGCGGGCTGCGACCTTCTGAATGAGTTCAGCAAGCACATTCTTTGCATCACCCACCACCGGAATGTCGGTCTTCACGTTCTTGCTTATCTCGGCAGGGTCGATGTCCACATGGGCCACGATGGCCTGTTTGGCAAAGGTTTGCAAATTGCCCGTGACCCGGTCGTCGAAACGCGTGCCCACAGCAACCAGAAGGTCGCACTGCATGAGCGCGTAGTTCGCGGCAACGCGGCCATGCATTCCCGGCATGCCCAGAAAGAGCTGATGGTCTGCAGGAACGCTGCCCAGACCCATAAGCGTAATGACAACAGGGATGTTCGTCTTGTTGATAAACTTGACCAGTTCGGGGCTCGCGTTTGAGCTGATGATGCCGCCGCCTGTATACAGCAATGGCCTCTTGGCATTGGCAATGGCATGGGCAAGCCGTTCGATCTGGCGCGCATTTCCCTTGAGCGTGGGTTTGTAACCTACCAAGTCAACGGTCTTTGGGTACATGTAGTTCTTCAGCGACGCGTTGATGATGTCAGCCGGAATGTCGAGCGAGACCGGCCCAGGCCTGCCTGTGCTGGCGATATGGAACGCCTCTTTGATGATGCGCGGCAGTTCCTCAATGTTCTGCACCAGATAGTTGTGCTTGCAGATTGAACGGGTGAGTCCCACCACGTCCGCTTCCTGGAACGCATCGGTCCCAATGACCGGGCTGCGCACCTGTCCTGAAATGACCACTATGGGTATTGAGTCGAGTTGGGCGTTCGCGATGCCCGTGACGGTGTTGGTCGCGCCCGGACCCGAAGTGACCAGGCAGACGCCCACCTTGCCTGTGGCGCGCGCATAGCCATCGGCGGCGTGCGTCGCACCCTGTTCGTGGCGCGTGAGGATAAACCTGATCTCCCTGGTGCGGTTGAGCACATCGAAAATGGGGATGACTACGCCGCCCGGATACCCGAACATAACGTCGACCCCTTCCTTTTTCAATGCATCGATGAGTATTTCTGCGCCTGTCATATAATTCCTTTCTTTTCTGTGTACGTTGCCATTCCTATTCCAGGACCGCACCCTGGCTTGCTGATCCCACGAGCCGTGCATACCGGCCTAGCGCACCGTAGTCTACCCGCGGCTTGCGCGGCTTCCACGACTTTGCGCGCTTTTTCAGCTCTGCTGCAGATACTCTTACTTCTATTCTCCCCTTGGGAATATCGATGAAAATCCTGTCTCCTTTTTTCACAAGCGCAATGGGGCCGCCGGTTGCAGCTTCGGGTGCTATGTGGCCAATGCAAGCGCCACGCGTGCCGCCGGAAAACCTGCCATCGGTAATGAGCGCCACGCTTTCGCCAAGCCCCCGGCCCATGATATAGGACGTAGGAGAGAGCATTTCCTGCATGCCCGGTCCCCCGCGCGGACCTTCGTACCGTATGACCACCACGTCTCCTGACTTTACTTTGCCGGAGAGTATTCCTTCGCACGCCTCTTCCTGGCTTTCAAAAATGACCGCGGGCCCCTCGAAGACCCGCATAGCGGGAGCAACACCGGCAAATTTGACCACGCTGCCTTCGGGCGCAAGGTTGCCGTAGAGCACCGCAAGACCACCTGCCTGTGAATAGGCCTTTTCCACCGTATGAATGACCTCGCCATCAGCATCGGGCGCTGCTTTGATATTTTCCCCCAATGTTTTTCCCGTGACCGTGTCACACGACAGATCAAGAAAACCGTGTTTTCCTATCTCCTTGAGTATGGCGCTGATGCCGCCAACGCGGTCCACGTCTTCGATGTGCCAGTGGCTCGATGGCGCGACCTTGCAGATATTCGGTGTCTTTTTGCTCAGGCCATCGATTCTCTTTAGACTATAGGCAAGGCCTGCCTCTTTGGCAATGGCAAGCGTATGCAGCACAGTATTTGACGAACCGCCCATGGCCATATCAAGGACAATAGCATTGTCCAAAGACTTTTTCGTTATGATGTCACGAGGCTTTATGTCTTCTTTCACCAGCTGCACTATGCGCTGGGCAGCGGTCTGGTACAGAACCTTTCTTCGTTCATCGGTTGCCAGAACCGTTCCATTGCCAGGCAGGGCAATGCCAATGGCCTCGCACAGACAATTCATTGAGTTTGCCGTGTACATACCCGCGCAACTGCCGCACCCGGGACAGGCAAAGTCTTCTATGGCTTTGAGCTCCTGTTCGCTGATCTTCTTTTCCGTGAGCTGGGCAACACCCTCGAACACTGCGGTAAGATCGAGCACCCGGCCGTCAGCACCCTTTCCCGCGCGCATGGGCCCGCCAGAGACAAAAATTGTGGGGATATTGACCCTGACTGCGGCCATAATCATACCCGGAACAATTTTATCGCAGTTGGGAATACAGACCATGCCGTCGAAACAGTGGGCACGGAGCATGGTTTCAACCGCGTCGGCAATGACTTCGCGCGACTGGAGCGAATAGCGCATGCCCATGTGGCCCATGGCAATGCCGTCGTCGACCGCGATGGTGTTGAAAATAAAAGGCATGCCACCGGCCTGATATACAGCTTCTTTGACCATTTGGCCAACTTTGTCGAGGTGTACGTGGCCGGGAACTATGTCGGTATATGAATTCGCGATGGCAATGAAAGGCCGGTTCATGTCCTCATCTTTTACGCCGCACGCTTTCAGGAGCGAACGATGGGGCGCACGTTCAAATCCTTTTTTAATGGTATCGCTTCTCATAACTCTTCCCTTGTTAAGTTAATGAATTTAATGCATTAAAATAGCCATTTCCACATTCTCATTTCAAAACAATAAACCCCCCTCCGCTGGTGCGGAAGGGGGTTTATTTTTCTTTTGGTATTTGGGAACTAAACCCTACCCTCTCGCACCTCTACATTGGGGTACAATAAGTACTACTGTAATAAGCGATACGAGAGAATGGATTCTGTATTTCATAATCTACATAATAAGATAAACAAAATTTTTATAAATGTCAAATATTTTTTTCTCCACCTAACGTAAGCTAGTCCCGCGCCTTTACATTCCACAAGGAAGGGGACAACATCAAGGCAATAATCGTTTTGCTAGAAAAAAAAATGCTTTTTAATCATAGTGGTTGAGTATGGCACAGTTAAATACATATATTATAACAAATTACAATAGCATACTTTTATGGACCAAATAAAACCGCACAAAAAACTGGGGGCTGTTCTCTTTGACCTTGATGGTGTTCTGGTTGATACTGCGAAATGCCATTTCCTGGCATGGAAAAAAATAGCCGAACAACTCTCCATCACCATTGATGAGAAAGTGAATGAAAAGCTGAAAGGCGTTGACCGCCGCGATTCATTCCTGATAATTACAAGAGGCCGCGCCTTTTCAGAGCCTGAAATACACCAGTATTGCACATTGAAAAATGGCTACTTTCTCGAATTCATTTCGCGTCTGACTGCAGAAGACGTATTACCGGGAGTCCGCCCCCTTATCAAATCGCTCGATACCCAAGGAATAAAGAAAGCTGTCTGCTCGGCAAGCAAGAACGCACGGACCATTCTGGCAAATACCGGGCTGATAAAATATTTTGATATTGTGATAGACGGCCATGCTATTGAAAGGGGGAAGCCCGATCCCCAAGTTTTTCTTGCGGCTGCGCGTGCCTTGGCCGTTAATCCTGCAACGTGTATTGTCATCGAAGATGCGCAGGCGGGTATTGAAGCCGCCCGTCGCGCGGGCATGAAGGCCGTTGGCGTGGGTGAACGCCATGTGCTGGCGCACGCTGATACGGTTATAAAAACGCTGGTTGAACTTTCCGTAAAGACGCTTCAGTCGCTGCTCTGAACCTGTTGTACAAATAGACCAATCATATTCTGGTTTGAATGGCTTTTTTTAATTCTTCAAGTGCGTGTCCCTTTAAAAGCAAAATGTGGCTGTCCGTAAATAACGCCTTAGGTCTGCTTGTTGTTGCCCCAGCTGTCCCAAAAGACAATCTCTTCCAGGGCCTTGCGGTTTTTCTCCCGGATTATCCGCTCTTTGGGATATCCGACGGTCAAAAGGCAGAGCACTTTTACATTGCGGGGAATATTCAGAATTTTCTTCACGCTCTTTTCGTCAAACCAACCGATCCAGCAGGTACCCAGACCCAATTCGGTCGCCTTGAGGACCATATGTTCCATGGAAATGCCAAAATCTATCTGATGGTAATCGGTCCCGGTGACCAGGGTTCCCACGCCATTTGCCAGCAGGTCGAGTTTCGCACACCCGGCAATGACCACAGACGCGTCGCGCATCCAGGGATTGCGCACAACAGCCCTGCTGCCTTCGTCACTGATCCGGTGGATGGTGTCCCTGTTTGCGACCACCACGTAACGCCAGGTCTGACTGTTGCATGCTGATGGCGCAAGCCGGGCAGCCTCGCAAATGGCACGGATGTCCCCGGGCCGTACCGGCCCAGAATTGTATGAACGGCATGAGTAGCGGGCCTGGATGATTGCGTCAAGATTCATATCGCCTCTATTTCTATTGCCTCAGTTACGCCAAAATAAACTTTAATATCTCTGCAGGCGCAGCGACCAGTTGGCGTGCTCCGTATTGAAGCAACTCGTCCGCCCCTCTGAAGCCCCACAGCACACCAAGGGGAAACATGCCCGCAGAAATTGCTGTTCGCATATCTGTGCTTGTATCGCCGACATACAAAAAATGGTCCGGACGCACATTCATTTCATGGGCAATGGCCAAGGCTGCCTGCGGATCGGGTTTATGGGGAACACCTGCGCGCGCGCCATATGCTGCGGCAAAGGAAATGTGAGGGAAAAACCGGCACACCATGGCCTTGGTGAAATCATCGGGCTTGTTTGAGAGAACCGCACAGGGTATGCCACGGCTGGCCAGGTCTGCTAAAAGTTCTGGAATTCCCTGATAGGCATGCGTTTTGTCCGCCCAATGCGCTGCATACTCAACGCGCATATCTGCAACGATTTCATCGAGCATGGCTTCGGACCGATGCTCAGACGACAACGCACGCATGGCAAGGTTGCGCACACCATCGCCAACAAAGAGTTTGTATGCATCGTATCCGTGTTCCGCAAAACCGCGCTTGTTCATGCAACGGTTCATACAGTCCGCAAGGTCTTCGATGGTGTCGAGTAGAGTACCGTCGAGATCGAAGAGGATGGCGTCGAAACGGGGATTCATTGGAAAGGAATATAAAAAATTACGTCCCTGGTACCAAAATGGTACCAGGGACGTAACCTAACCTGACCTAACTTAATTCGTTAAGTTTCGTTACTTCGCGAATACCACCTTCTGTTGCAATACCTTGTTACCCACACGGGCGCGGATGATATTGGTATTAGTATCATTGCAATTTGCATGCCATAAGTTTTAAGCTATTAAAAAGCGTTTTTTAAAGCATGCCCCTGACATTTATGTCAAAATCTTAAAAATGTGGGGATCTACGCTGATATTTATGTCAGAGTCGGTTACTTCAGAAGAATCAATGCTTTGGAATAGACCCTGCCGTCGATAACGGCTTTAGCGATGTAGGTCCCGGACGGAAATGCCGAAGCGTCCCAAATGAATTCAGCTGGTCCGCCTGAGGCGGAGCAGCGGGCAGCGGGCAGTTTTTGGATTAGTTTCCCGTACAAATTCAAAATTTCTATAGTCACATCATCGCTGCCTTCAGCCTGCGGCATCCTTACTGCAATCCGGGTAAATGGATTAAACGGATTGGGGCTGATAGAAATCTCAGGTTCTTCATTCTTAAAAACTTTCTGTTCGCTTTCCGTTGCTATGTCTCCTCCGGCCAAATAGAGCGAATCGAGAAAATACCGCATGGTCGCATACCCCTTGCCATTGTCGCTCTGATATCCGTTCATGGCAGCGGTAAAATAATCAATCCCAAGATACGCGTACGAAGATACTGTGTATGGAATCTGAAGCGTCATCAAGGCGATGTTTGTACACCCATCGCGCAACTTCGCGTACAGAACCGATCCGCTCGATGAAGTTGAACAGACAATCGCATAGGAATGGCCCTCGCTGAGCAGTCCTGTCTGTACTGTATCCTTGGAATTGTAGATGGTTCCATTCGACGCGTAGATGCCAAAAATTGGGCCATCGTAGGTGCGTCCAAAACCAACCATGATACCGGTTGAACCATTATTACCATAGGGAGTTGCAAAGCCATAACTGGTAAGGCCAATAAATGCCATGGAATACAAGTCAAGTTTATTGATCGTGACTTTTGCATTCATAAAAAAATGCGGATTTCCTGACATGTTAAATCCATAGGTAAAAAGATCCGCGTACAAATAGGAACTGTCGCCCACAACTGTGATAATTTTATACACATCGGAACTGGCGCAGGATGAAAGATCGGAAAACGCGGTATCTATCCACCGTGCAGCCTGAGAGCCACGCGAGATCCAGTAGGGATTTGAAGCTAAACCCCATGAATAGTCGTACTGCGCAAAACTCAGGACTGCGCAGCTAAGAATGAGGAAAAGCGCCAATTTTTTCATAGTCCACCCCACGGGAAAAGACCGCAATTTACATGCCATTATTACGCACAAGAACAGATCTCTCTATGCAATCAGCAATAACCTCATGATACTTCTCTAAATGCAGAAAAAGCCTGAAATAAGCGCGAATTTCAGGCCCAATCACCTTGGTACAGGAAGTCACATTGATTTGATTGTCCGAATAAACCACTTCACCGCTATTCAACGCAGAATTAAAATCATCGCTTATTCGAACCGTATCAAATACAAGTACATAGCTGAATCTGCCCTCGAAGAATTCAAGTGAGTCTTCGTACGGAATCCAGGTAATGGTGTATAAACCAGCTGTGGTATCGGTATATATTTCAATACCTGCTGGTCTGCAATTTGAGGAGGGAGGAAGATCCACGGGCATAAGACGCATGGAGACCGTAAGCGGAGTATCGTCCTCAAGGTCAAAACGGGTGTTTCCCGTATATTTCAGCATGCTTCCCCGATAGAGTGAAATGGTGAGGGTCAGGTTTTCACCTGCGGGAATACCGTCTACAAGGCCCGAAACCGTTGAATCTGTGACATGCAACTGGGCTCCGGTTATCTGCATGCTACTTCCCGCAACCTCAGCAAGGCCACTGTCGGCCCCTGAAAAATCGCCCGCAAGATCTATTCGTACCTCTCCTGTGAGCATTGGTTCAACAGCCTTCTGACAGGAGAGTGCGCACAGGCATAAAAGATAAAGTGCAATTATTTTCATTTGTATAGATAAACATTGTCCAGATAAAATTCAATATATGTCCCAATGCCGCGTATAGCGACAAACTGCGGCACATTATCCTGTTGGACCAGCAGTTCAATGTCCTGCGGCAGCACATTCCGTACGCTTTTATTTTCCGAGAACACCAGCCGGTTATTGGCAAAAGTCAGCAGGTACGAAACCCATTCATTATCAAAATGGATGAGCGAAACAGAGGTGTTTGGCCCCCACTCTCCCTCTGAAACCAGGGCAAAAAGCAGTGAATCGGGTGTGTGGCGTTCAATGGCAATGCCCGTAAAATCCATTGCGCCGTGCACGGCAGTATCGCCGGTAAAACCAATATAGAGCATGGCGCCAGTGTCCCACGTGGCCACCTTCAGGTCGAATTTTAAAAGAAACGAAGGCAAGACCATGTCAGCGTCCCGATACAGACAGGAATGGGTTGTGGAAAAGTTGACCCTGAAATCGCTGTGGTTCCAGAAAGTAAAAACATTGTAAGCAGTATCGGTAAAGAACTTGCTCTCGCCAACCCCGAATCCCGTGCCATCGACCAGTGTCCAGGGAGTCATGGCAACAGTGACCTTTTTCTCAGGAGCAACCGGAGTGATTGTTTCGAAGCGGACACAATTGGCAAAAAACAAAAGTATGATCCCCCCGAACGAAATCATTCGACGGCAGTACGAGACCATAGCACCGTTCGCTGAGCGCAGTCGAAGCGAATGGTGCTGGCCGCGCGCTTCGGCTTCACTCACCGTGCGGCCCTTGACAGAGAATTTAATCCACATACCGGTATATTGTCCTTGGATCAATGCCCAGGTCCTGGGCCGCCTTGGTCTTGTTGCCGTTATTCAATGCCAATACTTCGCTGATATAGTTCTTCGTGAACCGCTCTTTTGCTTCGCTCAAGGGAAGGATCGCAGTCTCGGCTCCTTCGCCCAGTTCAAGGTCCTTGTCCGTGATATCCTGGCCCGGGCAGAGGGTTGCGGCGCGTAAGATGCGGTTCTTGAGTTCCCGGACATTTCCCGGCCATGGGTATTTCAAGATTGCGCTTTCAGCCTCTTTTGAATAATGCATTGGCTGTTTTCTGCCAGCATTGATCTTCTCGAGCAGGCTACGCGCGATATACAGGGAGTCGAGCCCCCGGTCGCGAAGCGCTGGCAAACGTATCTCGAGTCCGGCAAGCCGGAAATAGAGGTCTTCCCTGAAATTACCCGCCTTGAGGTCCTTGTTGGTCGCGGCAATGACCCGTACATCGACCTTCCGTACCACGGTGTCGCCGACCATCTCGATCTCACCGGTCTCCAGGACGCGCAGCAGCTTTGATTGGGCAGCGGCGGGCATGTCGCCGATCTCATCGAGAAATATGGTCCCTTTGTCAGCTGCCTCGAATTTGCCCTTCCTGTCCGAAAAGGCGCTGGTAAAAGACCCTTTTTTGTGGCCAAAAAGTTCTGATTCAACCAGACTTTCCGGGATTGCGGAACAATTGACCGTTATGAATGGCTGGTCCTTGCGTGAACTCATTGCATGTATCTGCCGCGCGGCAAGCTCCTTTCCCGTGCCCGTCTCACCAAGGACAAGGAGCGCCATGTCGCTTGGCGCAGCCTTCCTGATCATGCGCATCACATTTTCCATGGAGGTGTCTTTGTAGACCACATCATTGCCGACCAGGGTCTTCAGATGCTCGTTCTCGTCCTTGAGGCCAGAGACAAGCATAAGATTCTTGAGCATGAGCGATGCCTGGGCCGCAAAAACCGACACGACCGCAAGGTCTTCTTCGTCAAAGAGATTGGACATTTTCTCGCTGCCCACGCATATGACGCCAAGCAGCTCGTTCCCGAGCACAAGCGGCACTCCCATAATGGAACGCAGTTTGAGATCAATAATACTCTGCGATCGCCCCAGGTGGGTGTCCTGCGGCGCGTCGGAAATAAGAAGCGGTTTTTTCGTTGCCGCAATCTCCCTTACCATGCTGTCGCTGATCTGATCAGCCTGGGCCAGTTCGCTGCCTGCAATGTTTCTTGCTGTCTTTATCGAAAAGCACCCCTCTTCTTTGAGAACCAGAAACGCCCTGTCCGCATGAGTTATCGCAATAATATGGTCGATAAGCTGTTCCAGAAGCATATCGAGGTTTGCCGCAGTCATAAGCGCATTGCTGAAAGCGCGCATGCTTTCGAGGGCACCTGCCTGCGACTCTTCCTTGCCCGAGGCGCGCGCATCAGCAAAGAGCGTAAACACAAAGGAACAGTCCCCGATGTCCAGCACATCGCCTTCGGAGAACTCGACCCTGCGCACGTTCTTGCCGTTGAGAGACAGGGCGCAGTCGTTTGCGCACACTTCAATAAAAAACCGGTTTTTCTCGAACGTAATGCGCGCATGTTCGGACCGTACACTTTCGCTGCGTAGCCGGATATTGTTGTCTGCTGACGACCCAATCGTGGTAATCCGATGCAGCAGGTATACCGCTGAACTGTTCTTGTCTTTTAAACACGCCATATTAATTTGTAATCAGGGCATCGACGAAACTGATAAAGCCGATCCCCAAAAACCCTCCGTAAAATGATCCAACCTGAATATTATACAACCCCACGGCCGAATCAAGGTCGTCCGGTGCATAGCGGCCATTGGGACTTTCGAGCAATTTTCGACTATTGTATGAAACAATGTTGATTCCCAGACATACCGCGGCAGCAGCCGCATAGGAAAAGCCCCTGAAGTATTTTTTCTCCCTGATATGGCCCGCGCCAAAAGGCAGCAGGCGCAGCGCGCTCTTTTTCGGGACTGGCGGGGCAAGTGTAATAAGTGGGTGTTCCTGTTCAAAGGCGGATTTCTGGCGCTTGTAAAAGGCCAGTATCTCTGGCGGAACAGTGACTGGATCGGGTTCGGCAAACCGGTCCATGCCAAGAATGTCCCTAAAATACACATTTGCATTGTCATAGTCGTCTAAAATGTAGCAGAGCATGCCCGCCAATTCAAATGCTTTGAAACTATCGATCCGCGTTGTCACGCGGCCCGAATCGAGTTGCCCGCGCACGCACGAAAGCGCTGCCGTGAATTCCCGGTTATCGTACATATTCTGGCACAGCGCAATTGGGTTCTCCTGGGAGAATGAAAATGTCCGGATAAGCAGACAGATCATTATCAAAAACCGGATAAGACTTCCAGTCTCGCGCCTCATACCTCGTGTCTCGTTTCCTTTATTTCTCTCGCAACTCATATCTTTTCTCTGTTACCGAATCTCCCGCGATCATGATTGAATCTTCGAACGCCGTGCAAAAAGGGTTCACCAATCTGACCGCGTGTTTCCCCGCAGAAACAATCACCGTTCCTAAAAACGGCGTGTTTCCCTTATACTCACCGTCAATATATATTTTCGCCCAGGGCTTGGTGAAGAGCTTGAACGTGCCAAACCTGCCCACCTCTGACTTCACGGATATTGCCTGAACAATAACCGTATCTTGCTTTTTTGGCATTAGCGCTGCCATCAGTCGCGCTGTTTTCGAAACAACAGGCTCTTGCGTACTCAATGGCGGAGACTCCTCCACGCTATCAGAGGTGGCCAACATTGTATCGGGCAAAGGTACTGACACGGAGGGCGGTGCTTGGAGCGGATTTGGCGTATCTCGATGCAGCACGAAGAACAGCCCGGCTGCTAAAAGAAACACACACAGACCAATACCAGCAAAAAACTTCAGTGAGCGCTTCCGTGACATGCGTTTGTAAAGCCGCAGTGCTTCACGGTCAGCCGGATTAAGACAAAGAAGATGGTTGAGTAGAGCAAGGGCGCGCGCAGTGTTCTTTTTCGCCAGGTCCGAATGCGCCTGTTTGAGCAGGGCTGCGCTCAGCGAACCGGCAAACCCTTTCAGATACGCCATGCGCTCCATTGAAAAGAAACGCCGCAATTCTTCGGCAGGGTCAGAAAAACCAAAACACTCGTTCAGGCTTGCAAGGGCCTGCAGCAGTTTTTCGGCCGACCCATAGCGTTCCGCTGGGTCCTTGCGCAGACAGGTATCAACAACCCGTGATGCAAGCAGGTTTACTCTACGGTTCGCTGTTTCCGCGGGCGTATAGCTGCCAGTCATGATATTCCTGATAATTTTCGCGTGCGACGGCCCGCTGAACGGATGTTCGCGGGTCATCATGTAATAGAGAAGCACACCCACGGAGAAAATATCAGCGGTTCGACCCACTTCCCCGCCTTCCACCTGTTCGGGCGACATGTAGTTGGGCGAACCCATAAGCGCGCCGGTGAGGGTCATGCCGTCCATTTCGAGAAAGCGGGCAATGCCGAAATCCGTGAGCTTTACCCTGCCGTCGCGGGTAAGCAGAATGTTCTCGGGTTTGACATCACGATGGATAATATTGACATCGTGGGCCGCCTTGAGCGCCCGGCAGACTTCAAAGGCGATTGGCACGGCCAGTTCGGGAGGAAAGTCCTTTTCTTCCGCCAGCCGCTCCTTCAGCGTTGTGCCTTCGATGTATTCGAAGATGATGTACGAATTCCCTTTTTCAACGACGAAATCGTAGATGCGGACAATATTCTCGTGGTTGAGCGAGGCGATTGCCTGGGCCTCACGCCTGAACCGTTCGAGGCTCTTGCTGTCGGCAAGCAGGTGGCTGTGCAGGACCTTTATGGCGGCTTTACGGTCTATGGAGACATGGTGGCAGAGATACACGGTCGCGGTCGCGCCCGAGCCGATTTCGCGTACAATCCGGTGGTTGCCGATTGTCTTTCCGATGAGCGATTCCACGTCCTGATAAAATACATTTTATCAACACCCGGACACAGTATAAACGAACCGGCTGGCGCGGCGGCGCGACATTGTACTATTTTTATTTGCGGAGGAACGAGCACATGACAAAACAGACCACCGCGTACGATCCCTGCGCCTTGCCAGGCGATATTTTCGGCGGCCTGGCGTCCATGCTTGTGGCACTGCCCTCGGCCATCGCCTTTGGCCTTGTCATTTATTCCGCCATTGGTCCCGAGTTTGCGGCCCAGGGCGCGGCAGCGGGCATTATCGGCACAATTGCCCTTGGCCTGGTAGCCCCGCTCTTTGGCGGTACCAGCCGTCTGATAACCGCTCCCTGCGCTCCGGCCGCGGCAGTTCTTGCAGTCTCAGTCAAGGAGATGATTGGCAAAGGCGCTGATCCCTGCCAGGTGCCTCTGCTTCTGGTGCTGGTCGCGCTACTGGCTGGTCTTGTTCAAGTCGCGGCAGGCCTGCTCAAAGGCGGCCGATTCATCAAATATATTCCCTACCCCGTGGTTGCGGGATATCTGTCGGGCGTTGGCACGCTCATTATTATTGCCCAGTTTCCCAAACTTCTGGGCCTGCCCAAAGGATATACCTTTCTGACAGCATGGGCATCGCCAAACGCCTGGGCCTGGCAGAGCATTGCCATAGGCATCACTACCATCGCCGCCATGCTCCTTGCCCCCCGCTTTGTCAAAAAGGTCCCCGCGGCCATCATTGCCCTTGCAGCGGGCATTGGCGCATATTTTGCCATCGCAGCGGTTAATCCTGCGATGCGCGTACTTGAGGGTAATTCTTTTGTCATCGGCGCTATCAGCAGCAATGCAAATTTCATTGGCGCCATTGCCGCGCAATGGAAGGGCATGCTGGGTATCTCAGGACCTGCACTGGGGCTGATTGTTGTTCCTGCCCTTACCCTTGCGGCCCTGCTTTCAGTCGACACTCTGAAAACCTGCGTGGTGCTCAATGCCCTCACCCGCACCAGAAGTAACTCGAACCGTGAACTCATGGGACAGGGCATCGGTAATATCGCGGCAGGGCTCGTGGGCGGAGTGCCCGGAGCAGGCACCATGGGTCCCACAATAGTGAATGTATCAAGTGGAGGCCAAACCCGTTTCTCCGGCCTTGTCGAAGGCGTTTCAGCGCTCCTGGTGCTACTGCTCCTGGGAACCTATATCGCCTGGATCCCCATTGCCTCGCTGGCCGGCATTCTCATTGTCGTTGGCGTGCGCATGATAGACAAAAAGAGCTTTAAGCTCCTGAAACAGAAGTCGACACTGGTCGACTTTTTCGTCATTCTCGCGGTCGTTGTCGCCGCTGTCAGTTTAAGTCTCATCTGGGCCGCGGCCGCGGGCATTGCCATGGCCATTCTTCTCTTCCTGCGCGACCAGATCAGCCGTCCTGTGGTACGCAGGACATTCACCGGAGACCAAGTCTTCTCAAAAAAGAAACGGCTCCCGGCTGAAATGGAGGCCCTGGTGCGTTCTGGAAAGCAGACCGCCGTGTTCGAGCTGCAGGGTCAGCTCTTCTTCGGCACCACGGACCAGCTTCTCCTCGAAATTGAACGCTCGCTTGCTGGCGTGCACTTTGTCATACTCTGCATGCGGCGCGTACAGGCCGTGGACTATACGGCCGCCTATGTGCTGGCGCAGATAGAAGCGCGCGTGGCCCAGACCGGCGGCACGCTTGCCTTTGCCGCGGTCCCCGAGGATGTGAGCAGCAGGGTCAGCATACGGCAATATCTCGAGGACCTTGGATTTGAGACAGGCAAAAAAGAGGTGCGGTTCTTCGATTCTCTGGACGCGGCCCTTGCCTGGGCCGAGGACGAGATTCTCAAAACCATGTTGTCCTCTGATGGCAGAAACGACGAACCCCTCGCACTTGCACATATCCCCTTTTTCGAGCGGGTGGACACACGCGGGCTTGCTGTGCTGCAGGGCCTGGTGAAGGAACGGACCTATGCCGCGGGCGAGGCCATATTCAGGAAAAACGATACGGGCACCGAGATCTTTTTCATACGCAAAGGGGCTGTCCGTATTTTACTGCCAGTGTCCCAGGGATACTCCCACCACCTCGCCACCTTTGGCCGGGGCGATTTCTTCGGCGACATGTCGTTTCTTGATAAAGAAACACGCTCGGCAAACGCGGTTGCCGACGAACCGGCAATGCTCTATGTGCTGACGCGGGATGACTTTGACCGTATGTCAAAAGAGCACATGGAGGTTGCGTCAGTGGTCTTTGAAGGGCTTGCGCGCATGCTCGCGCTCAGACTGCGTCATACTAATATTGAACTCGAGGCGCTGGAAAAAGCGTAGGGCAGCAATCAGAATTGTCTATGGCCTATTTTAGCAAGTATTGGGGCGTCATTCGTGTATATCGGGTATCTATTGAAGAATGACGCCCCTGCACATATTATTTTACTACGACCATTTTCCGGGATTTCACGTATTCCCCGCCAATCTCAATCTTGTATACGTACATGCCACTCGCGGCCACACGGCCGCTGTTTTCCCTGCCGTCCCAGACGCGCGTATAGCGTGCGCCCGGTTTAAGGGGTGATTCTTCGAGCGTCCGTACCAGCCTGCCTCTGATATCAAATATCTTCAGAGAAACCTGCTGCTTCTCAAACAAAGGTTTGCCAGCAGCGGTAAAAGCAAGCGGCACTGAAAAACCGATGTTTGTTGACGGATTGAACGGGTTGGGCCAGTTCTGCGCAAGATCATATGACAGGGCAAGGTGTGCAATAAAATCCGGGTCATCGGTGATCACAAGGCTGTAGTAGGCCTTTGCGCGCTGGTTCACGGTAATGGCGGAAGACTTCCTCAGGTCTGTATAACTGCCTTTGCAGCCGAAATAAACGCCAAGGTTTTCTGGCAGGGATTGGACCCCTTCAAATGAAAGCTCTATTGCGCCTTTGTCCGCGCCTGGATCGACACCCAGCACCCACCATTGCGTTCCTTTGGCCGGGCCGCGCAGGTCGCGGGCAAGCATATCGTTTGTACCGGGCGCCTCGAACCACGCGGCAACGCCGCCATTGGGGGAGCAAGGAGGTTCATGCTGGTCAAAAGCGTCGATCGCGGCTTTTGCGGCCGGGAACACGCCCGCATAGTTGCGATTGTCTGAGGAGCGCGACCCTGCAACCGAAACCTTGATCGTAAAGTCATTGACACCGGTAAAGAGCGGTTTGGCAAGCAGCCGCTGCTTTGCCTGCTTCGCGTCCGGATTGTAGGGCTGTCCGTCAAAGATCACGGCGCCGTTTCCAGGCGCATAATAAAAATAACTCTTCCACGGAGTCAAGATCGAATCCTCCACGTATCCGGAATCAGTCCAGTTCCAGACAATGTCGCCAAAATTGACAGCATAGGGATAGGGCGAAGTGATCATGTTCCAGCCATACATGAGGGAGAGAGAACAGGTATCGCCCCCAGGCATGCGGAACGACACGGGAATGGTCACGGGAAGCGCCTGGTCGGCCATGAGCCAAAAACCCAGGCCGCGTTTGTTCCATAGCGCGGTATCACCCGCGCTTGCCGGAATATAGGCCTCGGCATTGGCGTCCCACGTGTAGAGCAGCTTTGTGGAATCCGCGACCGGTACCACACCCGTGATCGCACGCGCAGGCAGCGCAACCATCTGCCACGTATTGGCGCTGAAGGTCCGTTTTACCACTGACTGGCCCGCGGCCCCGACAATGATCGTGTCCTTGAATGTTCCAGCGGCAATCCCGTCATGAGCGCTGCCGAAAAAGACCAGCGTGTCGTCGTAGAGCGGGAAAATCTCGCCCACAAGCGCGCTGTCTTTTGCACGGGCATTGCCGGACAGTTGTGCAACAGTATCGGTGCGCGCACGGAGCCGGTACACGCCGAACCGGTAGCCAAGGGTCTCATTGAACCCGTTGACGCGGTCAACATCATCCACGCGGAATTTGACTTTGAGCGCGCCGTAATAGATATAGAGATCCTCTATGAGCGAAAATACCGGCGTATCGTTGGTGTTTTTGACCACCAGGACAAAGGAGAGCGTATCAAAGGCGCCGATACGGTCGCGCACCCGCAGCCTGATCGCATGCGTGCCCACATCGTTGTTACGGGGCGCGCTCCAAACCAGGGTATCTTTCCTGAAAATCGCGGCCGCAGGTCCTGCCAGCTTATCGTATATCAGAGTATCGCCTTTATCAACGTCGGTTGCGGTAACGCGCAGCCGGTAGACCGCGTCCTCGTCCACCGAATCACGGGAAAGTACGAGTGTGATGTCAGGCGCGTCGTTCACATTGATGACTTTAAAGGGGAAAACAATGGTGTCAGAAGCGCCCGCAGGATCCCTGACCAGCACTCTGACCACAGTGTCGCTCACATTACTGTTGGTGGGGTTCCAGCGCAGCTGTCCCGAAACGCTGTCAATGGTCATGCCCGAGGGCAGGGCGATCTTTTTCCATCTGAGCTTGATTGAATCGCCCAGGTCAGCATCCGTGGCAGCCAGGGTACGCAAATAGGGCGAATCTTCGTACACCGAGTCCTTTACCAGCACAGTACTGATAATTGGCGCGTCATTCACATTAATGACCCGCAACGAATAGGCCAGTGTATCGGAAAGACCTGCCTTGTCTCTGACCATGACTGAAATAACCCGAGTACCCACCTCGCTATTGGACGGGGTCCAGAGTATGGAGCCTGAGACGGAATCAATGGTCATGCCGGTTGGTGCGATAACCTTTGACCAACGCAGGGAATCGCCCAGCACCCAGTCTTTGTCATAGGCTGCAAGTGACCGCGTATAGGCCGCATCTTCAAACGCGCTGTCCACTGTGAGCGCAGTAAGAATGACCGGCGCGTCGTTGGTGTTTCCAGCAGTAATTGTAAATGAAAGAGTGTCGAGTCCTCCCCTGCTATCCGAGACCTGTACCAGCACCGTGCCGGTCCAGCCGATGAGGGTTGAGTCAACCGTCCACGCGAGCATGCCGCTGGTAAGTCCAATGGTCATTCCCTGGGGATGCGCAATAAGATAATAATAGAGGGAATCGTTGTCCGGATCGATTGCGGCAACAGTATCGCTCCATGCCTGATATTCATAAATACTATCGGCAATATCGTTTGCTATTGTCGTAAAAGCAGGCGCCTGGTTGACCACCACTGAATGAACAGTGAACATGAGCGTATCGCTGCCGCCTTTGCCATCAGAGGCCAGGACACTCACGGCCACTTGAGTGTCCACCACGCTTACCGTCACGGTCCATATCATGACACCAGCACTGCTGATCGTCATTGCCGGGGGCGCCGCGAGCAGACTGTAGGTGATCGTGTCGTTGTCAGGGTCTGTGGCAACTACTGTGTCGCGCCAGATACCGGTGCCGAAAATAGTGTCCGTGATCTGCGCAATGGTTGTGGTGAACACAGGGGCATTGTTGACAGCGACCGAATGAAGGGGGAATGTGAGTGTATCACTGCCGCCTTTGCCATCAGAAGCCATGACACGCACAGTACCCGAATAGCCCAGCAGCGCTGTGGTCACGGTCCATGCCATGACACCAGCGTTGCTGATGGTCATGGCCGGGGGCGCCGCGAGCAGGCTGTAGATGATCGTGTCGTTGTCAGGGTCTGTGGCAGCCACTGTGTCGCGCCAGATGCCAACCCCATGAATGGTGTCTGTGATCTGCGCAACGGTTGTGGTAAAAACCGGGGCGTTGTTAGTAATCGGGACCGCATGAACAGTAAACGACAACGTATCACTGCCGCCATTGCCATCAGAAGCCATGACACTCACTGCGTTCGACGATCCGAGAGCGCCCGTTGTCACGGCCCAAATCAGGATACCGGTGGACGAGTTAATAGTCATGCCCGTTGGACCGGCTATCAAGCTGAACACTACGGAATCACCGTCAGGGTCTGCCGCGGCAACAGTATCGCTCCATATGCCAACGTCGTGGATGGTGTCTGTGATCTGCGCTACGGTTGTGGTAATTCCGGGCGCGTTGTTGACGCCAGCTGCCGTGTAGGTGAACCCATTGATAAGCGTGTCTGATAACGTGCCGTCAACGACAGAAACATCAACCGTACCCGCAGCTTGAGGCGGGACTGTGGCGCTCAGGGTTGTGGCATTTCCAAAAGTGACATTCGAAGACGCAATGGCGCCAAAACGTACCTGAGTACCTGACGTGAAATTAGATCCGGATATGGATACGTCGTATCCGCCGTTTACACTGCCAGAAGCCGGGGAAACGCTCAGAATAACCGGTGCCACTGACATAAAAGCGGGCGTGCGCACCGTGTCCTGCGCTTTGCCCGTTGCCGTATCACAGAAGTTGTTTTGATATATCGTAAACGCGCTCAGGTAATATTTCGTATTAGGCCGCAGACCGCTGAATACCATGTCAGTATCGCCCGCAACCACGCCATTCCATCCCTTCTGAACAACTGAAGCAAAGGTATATGGATTGTTTTTATAACTTCCGGTATCGACTCGAACAAGTATTGAATCGACCCAGGCTGGCGGATTGTTCCACCAGACACGAATGCTTGTTGAATCTATTGCAGCCGCATCGAGACCTGTTACATTCTCGGGGATTGGGATATATGAGGGTGTCCGTATTGTATCACGCACCTTGCTCGCCGTGTCGTTCCATACGCCCATGGAGCTCGTGAAAACGCTAACATAATACTTTGTCCCAGACCTCATGCCGCTGAACTGGCTCGCTGGAGAGGTATAAGGAATATTGCTTGCCGATACGACAGCAAGCGCATAGTTCTGCGGCGTGCTGCGGTACATGCCGGTATCGACCACCAGCATGACCGTGTCAGTCGGCGGCGGCTGGTTCCACGACGCAATGATGGTATTCGAATCTGGTGCGGTGAGTCCAAATCCTGTCACATTCGCGGGAATGGGCACATATGCGGGCGTCCATATGGTGTCGCGCACTTTGCTCGCCGTGTCGTTCCATATACTCTTGGAACTCGTGAACACGCTGATATAGTACTTTGTCCCAGACCTCATGCCGCTGAACTGGCTCGCTGGAGAGGTATAAGGAATATTGCTTGCCGATACGACAGCAAGCGCGTAGTTCTGCGGCGTGCTGCGAAACGCACCGGTATCGACCACCAGCATGACCGTGTCGGTCGGGGGCGGCTGGTTCCACGACGCAATGATGGTATTTGAGTCTGGTGCGGTGAGTCCAAAGCCAGCCACGTTCGCGGGAGGATTTGCCTGCGTGGACACGCTGCACCGGGCAGTGGCGCCAAAGGCGGACCAGTTACCCGATGAATCGCGCACAGCCATGGCAAAGTAATACGAAGTATACGCGGCAAGCCCAGTTGCAACCACCGTGGTATCCGCGCAAGGTACTGTTACGGCCAGCACAGCCGCGGTGTCTGTTTGCGACGACGGATACGAACCAACCTTCTGCCAAATTCCGACAGAATCAACGTCAGTTCCGGTAAACGACTGCCTGGTCCAATTGAGGACAATTGACGAAGCGCTGGAGCTTGCGCCCGAAGCAGTGAAAACAGGGTTTGCCGGGGCCGTGAGATCCGGGGTTTTCACCGAGCACCGCGCCATGGGAGCGATATTGGACCAGTTGCCCGCGGAATCGCGTACGGCAAGGCCGAAATAATAGAGCGTCTTTGCCGCCAGGCCTGTTGAAGTACAGACCGTGGCCGCTCGCACCAGTTTCTTTACCAGCACTGCGGCTGTGTCGCTTATGCCCGACGGATATCCGCCAACCTTGCGCCATATACCCATACTGTCAACATCCGTGCCCGCGAACGCCGTGGAACCATCGTTCGTAAGCCGGACCGACGTTTCCCCAAGCGCCGTGGCAGACAGCGTTGCCGTGTTTGCCGGCGTGGTCAGGTCAAGGGTCTTTGCCGTGTCTTTTGCGTCAACACCGACAGTTGACCAGTTGCCCGAAGAGTCGCGCACCTCCATGATGAAGTAATAAAGGGTTTTTGGCACAAGACCGCTGACAGTTATCGTTGAATCACGTAAGGCCTTTTTCCCTATAAACACAACACCAGAATCAGTGACTGAAGCGGCATAACTTCCGGTTGTATAGGCAAGGCCAATGCTGTCCGCGTCAACGGCTAGGCCGCCGCCGTGCGTCCAGCCTACGGAAATTGCGCTGTCGCTTATGGCTGTTGCCGTGAGCGTGTAAATATTGGAGGGGCCAAACACATCGTTCCATACCGTGATACTGAACTGCTGATAGACCGTATCTGCTCCATCAGACACGCCGATCTTCACGATCTGCGTCTCGGCGATGGCTGTTGTCCATTGTACAAGCCCTGACGCGTTTACCGTCATGCCTCCAGGCTGCTGAAAAAGATGATATCTGAGACTATCGCCGCCATTGGGGTCTGTTGCAGTGATCTGGTATTGATAGGTATAGCTACGTTTGACTGAATCAGCCGGTATTGAGGTGATCGCAGGCGGCATATTGACTGTTGGACCCGCGTAGAACCCTGAGTAATTTACGGTTCCATTGCCCGCGTTTTCGTACTTATCGTAAATGGCTGAAATGTTTTTCGGGTTTGCGCCGCTGTTCATCTGCGCGGTGGCCGCAGAGCCCCAGTAGTTATACTGCGCGTCCTGGTTATAGCTGTTGCTGCAAAAGAAAGCGTATTGCGACGCGTCGCCAAAACTATTGTAATGGTACACATTTTGCGAATTCCACTGGGCGTTGACGCTGTAGGTACTCCCGAGTATGCGGTTGTACGTCAGGATATTGCCCGAATCGTCGGAAGCATTGTATCCCCAGGTGCAATTCTCAATGTTATTGTACGAAATGGCCAGCCTGTCCGATCCGTAGTTGTAGATACCTGAAGATTGTGACGCGCCCTGGTCCGCATGAATCCGGTTACGATAGATGCTGCCGGGCAGGGTCCTGTAGCTAACAGACACGCCTTTGAACCTGGGCAAGTTGAATCCACTGTTCCTGAAAAGAATCTTATTGTCCGAAATGCTAAAGCTGTCGAGTACGCCATTGCCGTACCAGTAAATACCGGCATATAGGGTTGAATCGTTGACCGGCGGTGTTACTGTGATCGTATTGCTGTCGATATACGCCGTGCCCATATCAGAAAAGGTATCGTAGACATACACGCCATAATTCTGGTTGTTTCTGAAAGTGCAGTGCTTTATTGTCAGTTTAAGAGGGGTGAATTGGTCGTTGACCTGCGCATAAAGTCCGTATTGCGCGAACTGGACCGAGCAGTATCGCATGGTTACGTCGGCATTATACGAATAAATACCAAACCAATCCTTCATATGGGGCAAGGCGCTGTTGACTGAAAAGACAATGCTGTCGTTTGAGGCGCCGTTGGCTATGAGAGTACCCATCACCTTGAACGAATCAGTGGTCATCCAATACTGATCAGGAGGGAACAACACACGAACGCCAGGCTCAATGGTGAGCGTGTCGCCTGCCTGGATGGTCACGGTACCGGTAAGGACATAGGGGCTGTTAGCCTTGTACCAGGTGCCGCTTACAAGACCAGCGACCGCGCTGTTTGAATAGGCTGCCAGGGCATTGAGCGTATCGCGGCTTCCATAGGCATTGAGCGTATCAATATACCGGGCAATGATACTCTCGCCCAGTTGTGCCTGCAGCTTGCCATCGGCAGCAGGCGTTGCACTCGTTTGAGTCACGATAAAACCTTTAAAAACAGCGGTATCTATACCCATTTCAGTCAAGGTCACACTCTCGCCGTTGCTTTCGGTCCCGCTGGTGACCAGGGCAGTGATGGTTTGCGCCGCGCCCGTATTTGTATTCAGGTCAGGATCGGTAATAAATACATACACGGTTTCCGCTGCGGCAAAGACGTTCTTTAATCCACCCCAGTAATCAGCGATACAAACCTGTCCGTTAACGCCTGAAGGCGTGGCACTGCCGCTGGTATCAGAGAGCCAGCCCGCATATTTCACCTTTCCGCGTCCGGGATTATCATAATAATCGTAAATAACAGGGATATTCTTGGGGTTGCCGCCCGCGTTCATTTGCGCTGTTGCTGTTGCGCCCCAATAGTTGTTGGAAACGTCGAGCGATTCGACATCTGCGTTGTAGAACGCATAGCCCGCAGGATTCACAAAGGCGTTGTTTTGAATGGTTGATCTACTGCTGTAACCGACATTGAAGTCTGTGCTGCACGCGGAGATCACGTTGTACGTATAGTGGTTGCCTGAATCGCTGGACGTATAGACGCCCATATTGAATTTGCTAATACGGTTATGACTTACGGACAAATCATCGCCATTGTAAACATATAACCCGTATGTGTTCCGTTTCAAGGTATCAGCATCAATGGTGTTGTAGTCAAACACGCCCCGCTTGTGCACGCCATAAAAATACCTGCTTGATAAATATATGCCATAGACCCAGTTATTCCCTGCAACCAGCGCGGTATTCTTCAGATTGATGTCGTTCGCGCAGATCCTGAGGCTGTCTCCGGAACTTTCGCTCCAATAATAGACATGAATGCCGTTATATTCGCCGGAATCATTCTGACTGATATCGATCCGATTACTGTCAATGATCGTGGTCGCAAAAGGCGTATTATAAAAAACGATGTACGCGCCGCACTTGTTCGCGGTAAATGTGCTGCGCTTTATGGTCGCGCTCACATTTTGGCCCACGTTGTAGTAATACAGGTATACTCCATGCCGCGCATGGCGCACTGCACAGTAGCGCATGGAAAGGTTGCCGCCGGGCTGCAGAAAAATTCCCTGCCAGTCGCTGTTTTTTGGGGTGGAGGCGTTGCTCATGAAGGTGATGCTGTCGCTGACAATACCTTCGGCAATAAGCACACCGGAAACCGTGAGCGAACAGAGATTCCACGATTGGCCAGTAGCAATTGCCTTGACCACAACGCCCGGTTCAATAGTCAAAGTATCGCCAAAGGGAACTGTCACACTTCCGGTCATGATATACGGGCTGTTTGCCTTAAGCCAAGTAGTATTGCCGGTAAGAGCGCCGCTGACGGTCATGGATGCATACACTGCGGACGACTGAAGGGTATCATGGCTGCCATAAAGATTCAAGGTATCGGCATATATGGCGAAAATAGCATCGCCAATCTGGAGTTGGAGCTTACTGTCTGCTGACGCAGGGGTCGCGTTGGTCTCAAGAACGATATAGCCTTTGAAGGTGGTGGTATCAACACCAGTTTCCGTGAGGACAATGTTCTCACCCGCGCTTTCTGTTGTGCTTTTTACCTTCACACTGATTAGCTCGGCAGCGCCAACATTTTTATTCAGGTCCGGGTCTGTGACCACAACGTACAGGGTCTCGCCAGGCACATAGACGCCTTTATAGCTGTAACCTCCCGCATTAGTAGTCATCACTGCGCCGCTGGTTCCTGAAAGCGCGGGAACACCTGCTGTGTCGGAAAGCCATCCAGCATAGATAACCGAACCAACATTCCCGGAATCGAACACATCGTAGATGACCGAAATATTCTTTGGATTCGCGCCAGCATTCATCTCTGTGGTGGCAACCGCGCCCCAATAATTATTGCGCGCGTTAATCGGCATTGAATACATGTTATACAAAGAATATGCCACGGGTGCGACAAATGCATTGCCGGAAAACACGCCCTTTGTATTATACTCGGCCATGACATTGAGCATGCACTTGGAGATGATATTTCCCGTATAGCTGCAGGCTGAATCGCTGCTGGTTGAAATTCCTTTGCCGAATCCTGATATCCTGTTGGAGAGAACCTGAACATCGTATGAATTATTGACCTTGATCGCTCCCGAGCTCATAATCGTAGTATCGCAATCCAAAACATTATCGGCAATAATCATCCGCCGGTGAGTGGCGGAATAGTACCTGTTCGAAACATTTATTGCCTGGATTCCGCTCATGGAAGATATGACAGTATGGGCTGCGTGGATGATATTACGCCTAACGCTCACGGTATCATCGGCATTGTCGCCGCCATAATACAGGTCGAGGCCCAGTACGTTTGTGGTATCGTCCTTGACAAGGTATATGGTATTGCTGTCCACAAAGGTCGCAAGCATGGTGTTAGATCCATAGATCTGCTGGTAATATGGGGCGGAGAGATTGCGGAACGTGTTCTGGCGTAATGTGTTTGTCCGCGAAGCACCCAGACTGCTGTAATAAGCGTACACACCATACATGGCGTCCTGTATACGGCAATAACGCATATTCAATTGCCCATTGAAGGTGTACATGCCAAACCATTGGCCTTTCTTTGGTGAAGACGAGGCGCTTTTGAATACAATGCTGTCGTTTACCAGACCAATGGCATCGAGATATCCCTGCACATATATGGAATCCCTGGTCCAGTAGCCCGTGTCCGGAAGAAACAACACAGTGACGCCCGCTTCAATGCTCAGTGTAAATCCGCTTTGAACCGTGACCGTACTGGTCACCAGATAGGGACTATTGGCCTTGTACCACACTGTATTGCTGGCAATGGTGCCTCCGGCAAACTGACTCGCGTATGCAGCCTCGATTGTGCGCGTAACCTGACTATTGTATGAATTGGATGAATCCACGTAGGCGGCGATAATATTATTACCAAGGGAAAGCTGCAGTTTTCCATCGCTGGCAGTGGGACTGCCGGCGGTCTGAGTCAAAAACCAACCACGGAATGTATCAGCGGCCGCCGACGCTTCGGTAAGGGTGACAATTTCACTGGTAAGTTCAATCTGGCTTGTAACGTTAATTGTCATGGTTTCCACTGTCCCGGAATTTTTATTCAGGTCAGGATCGCAAACCGCAACATATACGGTCTCTGAAGGAGCATAATAAGGTTTAATACTGCCGTAGGCATCGGTAAGCCGTATGCTGCCGTCAGAACCGGCAAACACCGTACCCGCGAACAACGCTGCAAAAGGAAGTATTAAATTCTTGATTTTCATATGGGCTCCTGGAAAAATATCCACTTTATAATTTTTCTGATTTTTATTAATTTATAGAGCATTCCAACTGTATAATAAATATATATCTAATATTAAAATATATCTATACTTTTAATAAAATATAATTGAGGATAAAAGTCTGTGATCTGGGTCACACAAAGCAGACTTATTTAACAATAATCATCTTTTTGGCATCAACAAATAGGCCCATACGGATACGGTAACAATACGTTCCCGATGGCAGGCCTCGGCCGCTGAACACGGCACGGTAACGGCCTGGAGTATAGATCTTGTCGATAATACGCCCAACCTCCCTGCCCTGTACATCGTATACATTCAGCTGCACCCTGCATGGCTCCTGAACTGAAAACGGGATGCAGGTCGATGGGTTGAATGGATTGGGAATGTTTTGGCCAAGGGAATATTCCTGTTTTCCATCAAGGATGACCGGCGTCTCAATGGCTACAGTAATTTCAGAAAGCGTGTACCAAAAACCCGCCTGTACCGTTGAACTCCCATGCGAAATCCCTATGGCTTGCTGGTCAGCAGTGCCGGCAATAGTATAACTGACACTAGTGAAGATGCCTCCTGCAGTTCCCAATACATGCGGAGCAACTGAATGCTGGCCATACACCGCGACCGCACAGAGGACTAACAGTGCGTGATGAAGTTTCCTCATGCGACATCCCTATGGCTGATAAATGATAAAGGAAAATGGTCTTTTGCCGGGAATATAACCCCCATCAGAGGGGGTCGCTATTTGAACCCGAAGCTTGCCGTTTTCTGAACCCGTTGTTGTAAAATATCCCGCGGTGTTTGGAATGGTATAAAATGTTCCAATGCAGGTAACGCTTGTGATGAAATCAGACGCATTATAGGTGAGTCCCGAGAAGGCCACCTCGAATTCACGATCCGTTGTGTCGTACACACAGCTTACGACGTTAGGCGAACCCTTTTTGATGACGCCATTTTCATCAATGATCCCAAAGGCCACGGGGGAGATGTTAAATGTGCTTGTACCATATGTCTTGGTCAGGGTCCCGGTTATATGCACATTGCCATTAAATTCCCCTGCCCTCCCTGTACCCGTATTAGTCGCCTTTAGTGCCGATCCCGTACCATTGGTTGTCCCTTCGAGCGCGGGACCGCTGTTTGAGGCATTGTTCACTCCGAACCAGCCCGCCTGCCCCGTGCCTGTTGTATATGCGTCCACAGCGGGCCTGTTGTTCGAAGCATTGAGCACCTGGAAATGGCCTGCCCGTCCCGTGCCCGTTGCCCGCCCGTCAATAGAAGCGCCGATTCCGTTGGAGGACGCAAAGACAGCCGAACCGGCACCGGTCGCATTGCGCAGGTAGAAAGCGCCTACATTCGCTGTACCTCCATGGGTGATGGTAAGTGCATTTACACCACCGCCCGCGCTGTCTGCAAACGGAAGGTCCAGGCCATCCTTTCCCGTGTCCGCAGGGATCACTGAAAAGGGAAACTTGCCCTGGTCATCGAGCGCGAGGAGCTTCATGGGCTCGGCCGTGCGCGACGCCTCGATGCTGTTCACGCGCTCGGCGTTCGACGCCTTGAGGCTGTATGGCGTACTGGTGAGCTGCTGCCTGGGCCTGAGGGTGTCCGATCCCATGGCTATTTCAAGGTAATACGTGGTGTCAAACGCAGGCCACAACTGCCTGAGGATAGTGTTGAAGATCCCATTGACAACGGTAACGCTGTCCGACATCCACCAGATCGCAGTATCCCCTGTTGCGGCACAATACAAACGGAACGTCATATAATACTTTCCATCCGCGACCGGACCGCCTGCGGCGTCGCGCAATACGCCCTGATAGCTCATGGTACGCGGCGCAAGCGAAAATGCCGCACCTGCGCACAAAAGCATGACAGCCAGATATTTCATACCGCCTCCTCTTTTCAAACAGAAGATAAAATGAATAATTTTAGTGCTTGCTGTCAACAGTGAATGTTATGAAAAGATGTGGGTACGGCACGCGCATGACCGTATGCCGCACCCGCCCTAGAATAAACTTACTATTTAACCACAACCATCTTCCTGCTCTTCACGAATCCGCCTGCGGCAGAGCCAATCTCAACCTGATACACATACATGCCGCTTGCAACAAGCCTACCGTTGTTCGCCTTGCCATTCCATGTTTTGATATACTTCCTGCCAGGCTGGTACGCGTCATCTGTCACTGTCCGGACAAGCCTGCCGCCAAGGTCAAATATCTTGAGTGTCACACGCTGCTTGTCGAACACAGGCCTGCCTTGGACCGAGAAATTGACCGGCACGCTGAATGAAAGGTTCGTGGTTGGATTAAACGGGTTTGGCCAGTTCTGCGTAAGATCGTACTGTGTCACAAGGTTGGCCAAAAAGTCCTGATCATCAGTGACAACAAGGCTATAATATTTCCTCGCCTCAGCCTTAACCGTGACCTCAGCTTTCTTTGTTAGATCAACAAACTGCCCCTTATCGCCGATATAAACGTACATACCTTCGGGCAAACCCTCAAAAGAAAGGGTCGTGGGGCCTTTGTCACCGGCAGGATCAACAGCCATAACCCACCAATTGGTGCCAGACTGTGCGCTCTTAAGATCGCGCGAGAGCCTGTTCGTACTGTCGCCGACGGATTCAAACCAGACAGACACGCCACCCAAAGGCGAAGCCGGGGGTTCAAACTGATCCAGCGGGTCTACTGCCGTTTTGGCGGCACTATGTACGCCTGCGTAGTTGTTCCTGTCTGCGGAGAACGACCCGGTTGCGCTCACGCGTATGCGCCAATCAGCTCCATCCACATACAGAGGTTTTGCCAATGCGCGCGCAGCAACCTGTTCCTTGTCGGGATTATATGGTTGGCCGTCAAAGACAATGTATCCTGTGCCCGGCGCATGGTAGAAATAGCTCTTCCATGGCTCAAGCACATTATTGCTTACATATTGGCCGTTGTTCCAGGTCCACAAAGTATCAGCGTATTCGGGGCTGAACATGACCGCATAGGGATACGGTGAAGAGATCTGGTTCCATCCCTCTATCACTCGAATGGAACAGGCAATACCACCAGGCAGGCGTTTGGCAGACGCGACATTCATGGGAACAGGATTGTCCGTCAGCATCCAGAATCCAGTGCCCGGCAGGTCCCACGCGGAAGTATCACTGGGTTCGGTATAGACATTGCCGCGCGGATCCCACCGGTAGATCCGTTTTGCCGAATCAGACGTACCAACCGCCTGGGCCAGGTCGGTCGTGGGAATTGACATCATGTGCCAACTGCCCGCGGTAAACGTCTGTTTTACCACCGACTGCCCATGCGCGCCGATAATGATGGTGTCCTTGAATACACCAGCGGCAACACGGTCGTTCGCTTCACCAAAAAGGATGAGCGTATCGTCGTAGAGCGGATAGATCTCTCCCACAAGAATGCTGTCTTTCAGCAGAGCGGTCCCGTCAAAAACAATGGAATCAGTCCTGGTCCTCACCTTGCACACGCCAAACCTGTACAAAAGCGTATCATCAAAGCCGTTTACGCGGTCAGCGTCGTTCACGCGGAATTTTACCTTGAGTGCGCCATAATAGACATAGGGCTCCTCGATCAGCGTAAAGACCGGCGTGTCATTGATATTGCGCACCAGCAGCACAAACGAGAGCGTGTCGGCAGCGCCCGCCCTGTCTGAAACACGGATGCTTATGGCGTAGCTTCCGACATCGCTGTTCAACGGCGTCCAGGACAAACGGTTGCCCGCCATCACAGCGCCCGCGGGCCCCTGTATCTTCGCGTATCTGAGCGAATCACCAACATCCTGGTCTGTTGCGGCAACAGTGATCCGGTAAAGCGTGTCTTCAAAGGCAATGACCGTGTCAGCAACGGTCGAGACAATGACCGGCGCGTCGTTCGTATTCACGACCAAAACCTGATATGCAAGCGTGTCGCTGGCGCCCGCAAAGTCGCGCACCATGACGCGTACCAGCGTGTCGCCAACCTGGCTGTTCGCGGGGACCCAGCGCACCATGCCAGAGACACTGTCAATGGTCATGCCCTGCGGCATAGTGATTTTCCTCCAGCGCAGGGTAAGAGAATCGCCCATATCCATGTCTGAGGCAGCCAGCTGACGCTGATACTGCATGTCCTCGAACACGCTGTCGCGCACCACCGCAGTGGCAATGACCGGTGCGTCGTTTGTATTGAGCACACGCACCATGAACTGCAGAGTATCGGCCAAACCGCCCGCATCAACAACTCTGATGCTCACCACCCTGCTCCCCACATCGCTGTTGCCCGGTGTCCAGAAAAGGTTGCCGCTCAAAGAATCGACCGTCATTCCCGCTGGCCCAAGGACTTTCCGCCACCGCAGTGCGTCATTCGCATCCTTGTCGTAGGCCGCAAGCGAGCGTGAATACGGGCTGTCCTCGAGTACCGTATCGATCGCAGCCGTTGTCAGGATGACTGGCGCGTCGTTCACATTGCCTGCGGCAATCGTAAAGTCGAGCGTATCTGACCCGCCGCGCGTGTCAAAAACAATGACTCGCGCACTGCCCGACCAGCCAACCATGGAAGAATCAACGCTCCACGTAAGCATGCCCGTGGCAGCATCAATGGCCATTCCCACCGGATGAACTGGCAGGAAATACCAGACTGAGTCGCCCTTGGCGGAATCAGCGTCAGTGGCGCGGACCGCGTACTGCCACGCCTGATACTCGAACACTGTGTCTGGAATGTCAGCGGCTGCAGTGACAAAAACCGGCGCTTTGTTCACCATATGCACATGCAGCGCATAGGTGAGTGTATCGCTCAGGACCCCGTCCGAAGCAGTAATACTGACCACAGTGTCCCCTATCTGGGCCGTGGAAGGCGTCCAGGAAACAATACCCGTTATTGAAACAATAGTCATGCCAGCCGGCGCTGAAAGCAGCGCAAAGGTCACGGAACCGTTGCCCGCAACCGTGGCATTCACGTCAAGCGTATAGAGACTGTCTTCATATGCGTTGGTATCGCCTGCTATGGTAATGACCGGGTACGACACCATGGCTGTGTCGCGCGCGGCCGCGCCAAGCGCGGACCAGTTGCCCGCGGCATCGCGCAGGAAAAGGCCGAAGAAGTACTTCTGGCCCAGCGCAGGATTCTGGAGCGTGTCGGCGGTTTTTACCGTGGTTCCGCGCGAAACCAGAATGGCTCCGGTATCATTGGCCACAGTGGGATACCTGTCTGTACGATACCAGACTGCAACGCTTTCAACATCAGCCGGATTGAGGGCAACCCCGCCCCAATAGAGGCGGACCATTGCCTGCGGGGTGACCGATGCGTCGAGTACAGCGCTGTTTATTGGCGGGGTAGCGTCGAGTGTCATAGTGTCTGACACCTGGGCCGACATGTTACCTGCCTTGTCTTTAAACGTAGCATAGATGCGTTTGACGCCGTCTGCTACACCTGCATTGAGACCGCTCTTTGCGCTTGCCGCCATTTCCCATACACCCCATGCGCCTGTGTTGACCTTGAAGCGCATGCTATCCGCGCTGGTTGCCGTAAGCGACAGATTGACCAACGGGCTTGAGGTCAGCCTTTGCGAGGTAACACTAAGTGAAACGCCTGAAGGCGGCGTAACATCGAGGGTCACTGTCGCAGGTATCCAGGCAGTGGCATTGCCCGCCCTGTCCTTGTACATCACAGCCACAGTGCGAAGTCCTTGACCATTCGCGGATATATTCAGATTGCTCTTTGACGTACCAAACGCCTCGTACGCCGTTGCCGTAAGAGTATCGACCTTGAAGCGCATGGAATCCGCGTCTGTTGCGGCAAGGATGAGCGCTGGCGTTGAATCATTGGTAAAACCGCCATTGCTGGCAATTGTGATGCTGCCGCTTGTTGGGGCGGTCAGATCGAGCAAGGTCGTATCAGCGGCTGTTGCGCTGTTACCCGCCAGGTCCCTGAATTGTGCCGTGACGATCTTTGCTCCAGCGGTTGCGCCAAGGCGTATGCCTGAAGCGATCGTGTCTGACCGCAGCCACGCGCTCCATGCACCCGCATTGACCTGGAAGCGCATGCTGTCAGCGCCGGTCGCAATGAGTTTGAGCGCAGCCAGCGTGTCTTTGGTGACTCCCGCGTTGTCCTGGATGACAACGGAAAGCCCAGAGGGCGCAGTGGCATCGTAGATGGCCGTGTCAGCAATACCTGAAGATACATTACCCGCAAGGTCTTTGAACGCGGCAATAACGATCTTCTGGCCGTCGCCTCCCGCGCTGATCGACAGCGTTGATTTCACCGCAGCGTAGGTTTCCCACGCGCTCCACGCGCTGCCATTGACCTGGAAGCGCATGCTGTCCGCTGACCCTGCGGAAAGGGTTATGACCGGGGCCGCGTTGTTCGTATACCCGGCATTGCCGGTTATGGCAAGCGTGCCTGGAGCAGGCGCGGTCACATCGAGTATGGTGCTATCGTACACAGAGGCGGTGATATTGCCGACCGCGTCTTTGTACTGCGCATAGACCCGCTTGAGACCTTCGCCGCCAGCGCTGACATTAAAATTCGCGTTCGAAGCGTTCATGAATTCCCACGCGCTCCACGCGCCGTTGTTCAGGTTGAAGCGCATGCTGTCCGCACCTGTTGCCGCAAGCATCAGTGTTGGCGTGGAATCATTGGTAAAACCCTGGTTGTCCGTAATTATGATTGAGGCTCCGGTTGGTGCTGATCCGTCGTAGTTCACGCTGAACTGCGATGCGGCCGGATTACCATTACTCGCACTGTCCGTGACCGCTCCTCCGGCAACATTGACCGTTACAGACCCGTCCGCTGTTGGTGTAATATCCGCGGTCCAGGTGGTCGCATTAGTATTGACCAGATTGCCCGCCGTACCATTACCGGCGAGAACTTTTGAAAGGTTCATGCCAAGCACAGACTCGCTGAAGGTGATAGTCACTGGGATGGGACTGACGTTGGTGGTGCCTGAAACACCAGAGGTTATCATGACCGTGGGCGCTGAAACATCCATCCTGAACTGCATGCCAGCGCCAATGGCCTCGGCATTGCCTGCGGAATCCCACGCCCGCGCGGTTATCTCATACACGCTGCTTGTCCACACAGGAAGATAGGCATATGCCCACGCGGTTGTGCCAAAGGCGGTAATCCATTGTTCGGTCGCGCTCCACGACGCGCCGGTCCAGAAGGTGCTGTCTATTTTATTAAAAAGGCGTATCTTGGTGCTCTGCACGCCCGAATGAGCGTCAGAAGCCGTGCCTTTGATGGTATCGAGAACGCTGAGCAATACACCTGAGGCCGGTGCAATTATTGCGGACACGGGTTTTGTTGAATCAGCGAGCATCCGGAATCCCGTGGGTATGGTGTACATGTTTCCCGAGGAATCGCTTGCCCGCGCTTTAACAATATAATACCCGGTTGTCCAAATTGAAGGTTGGCCCACAACCCATGACCCGAGGCCCGAAGCAGTGACCCAATTGACGCCCGCGCTCCACGAAGAGTCGTTCCACGACAGAGTGTCGCTCTCACGCGTGATGTTCACCTGCACCTGCGCAAGGCCTGTGCCGCTGTCCGAGGCTGTTCCGGAAATAGGCGGCAGGCCATTCCATACACTGTTGTCCGTGGGCGATGTAATGGCAAGCGTGGGCGCTGTACCATCAATCTTAAACGCCGCATTGCTGGTATCGTACGAGGAATTGCCCGCTGAGTCAGTGACAACAAACCGTACACGCACCGTATTCAACGTGATCGAAGGAAGCGTCCAGTTATATAATCCGCTGTTTGATATCCCGGAAACAATGCTGTTTGGAAATGTCGCGCCATTGTCCGTTGAATATTGCAGCGAAATTGGAGCTGCCTTGAGCAGGGCGTCGCTAAAAGCGCCAATGTTCCAGGTAATGGGATGCGTTGAACCCGCGACCCACTTCTCCCCTCCATTAGGCGAGGTAACCGCAGTGTCGCCAACCTGCGGCGCGGAAAAGTCGATGGTGAAATTCGTGTTTGACGTATCGTACGATACATTGCCCACGGAATCCGCCACAGCGATCTGCACGCGTACCTGGTTGTTATCGATCGACGGCACGGTCCAATTGTACGAACCGCTGTTGGTCATGTTCGATACAATCGCGTTGGGGAAGCTCGCGCCCCCGTCAGTCGAATACTTCAGACTGATGGGCGCTGCCTTGAGCTTCACGTCGCTGATGGAACCCGTGGTCCAGGTGATGTTATGGCTGGTACCGCCGCCCCATGTCTCGCTGCCATTTGGCGCGGTTATGGCGCCTGATCCGACAACTGGCGCCGCATTGTCTATGAAAAAATAGGCGTCCGAGGTATCGTACGAGGTCAGGCCAATGGAGTCGGTCACTGCAATGCGCACCTTTACTGTGGCGCTGTTCACCGAAGCGACTGTCCACAGGTACGAACCGTCATTGGCCTCGTTCGACGCTATGTTGTTCCATGTTGAGCCGTCAATGGTATATTCAAGTGTAATGGGGTTTGCCTTGAGTGCAAAATCCGAGATGCTGCCATTACTCCAGGTGATTGAATGACTTGTTCCTGCCTGCCACACTTCCCCATTGTTGGGCGCAGTGAGGGCGTTTGACGGTACTGAAGGCGCTGCATTGTCCACGATGAACGTGGCGTTACACGTATCGTATGCTACATTGCCCGCGCTATCGGTAACTACAATACGCACCCAGACCGCCGGATGGTTAAGCGTTGGTGTCCACGAGCACACACCATCATTGGCCTCGTTCGAGGCAATGGTGTTCCACGAACTGCCACCGTCGTTAGAAAATTCAAGGGCGATTGGATTGGCCTTGAGTTGCGCGTCGGAAATAACGCCTGTGTTCCAGGTAATGTTGTTGCTGATGTTTGTTTGCCACACCTCTCCCCCATTGGGCGATGTAATGGCTGCTGAAGAAACCGTGGGTTTGGTATTGTCGTACGTAACACTCACCTGCGTCGCTGCCGTGTTTGTATTACCCGCAAGGTCTATTGTCACTGACGCATTGACGTCTATGGTGACTAGGCCGTCAGATGTTGGCGTAACATCAGCTGTCCACACACGATTTGGCGTGGTGTTAGAGAAATTACCGGCCGTACCATTGCCAACCGAGATATTGCCGACAACAAAACTGGAAACATCCTCATTAAAAGTAATTGTAACGCCAAATGGGGACACGCTGGTCGGGCTTGATGCACCTGTGGTAATCATGACAGTAGGCGCTGCGGCATCGTAGATAATTATAGCCTGGGCAGCCGCTGAATTACCATTTGAAGCAGTGTCTACGCATACTGCACCAGCGACATCGATGGTGATGTTCCCCGCGCCTGTGGGCGTGATATCGCAGGTATAGGTATTGCCGTCAACAACAGAAAAGTTACTGGTAGAGGCATTGCCAGCCGTAATATCACCGATCGCAAAGCCTGTCACGTCTTCTGAAAACTCAAAAGTGACATTAAAAGCAGTCAGGTTGTTCTTGTACCCAGGTTCGTTCTGGATATCAACCGTAGGACCAATGGCATCGTAAATAGTAACAGCCTGGGCAGCCGCTGAATTACCATTTGAAGCAGCGTCTACGCACACTGCGCCAGCGACATCGATGGTGATGTTCCCCGCGCCTGTGGGCGTGATATCGCAGGTATAGGTATTGCCGTCAACAACAGAAAAGTTACTGGTAGAGGCATTGCCAGCCGTAATATCACCGATCGCAAAGCCTGTCACGTCTTCTGAAAACTCAAAAGTGACATTAAAAGCAGTCAGGTTGTTCTTGTACCCAGGTTCGTTCTGGATATCAACCGTAGGACCAATGGCATCGTAAATAGTAACAGCCTGGGCAGCCGCTGAATTACCATTTGAAGCAGCGTCTACGCACACTGCGCCAGCGACATCGATGGTGATGTTCCCCGCGCCTGTGGGCGTGATATCGCAGGTATAGGTATTGCCGTCAACAACAGAAAAGTTACTGGTAGAGGCATTGCCAGCCGTAATATCACCGATCGCAAAACCTGTCACGTCTTCTGAAAACTCAAAAGTGACATTAAAAGCGGTCAGATTGTTCTTGTACGCAGGTTCGTTCTGGATATCCACAGTAGGACCTGTATTATCAAACGTGAAGGTATTGCCCGCACCCGGCGTCTCCTGGTTGGTCGCATCGTCCTGCGCACGCGAAATGACCGTATAATTGTCACTTGTCCACGAAACTCCCGATGCATCGTACGACCACGTGGTTGTGCCAGTTGCCGTAAGCCAGGTTTGAGATCCCCAACCCGCGCCGGTCCAGTACTGGCTGTCGCCAACGCGCTGGATGGTTATGTCCACCTGTGAAACAGTATTGGCGTCGCTTGCTGTACCTGAAATGGTCGCAACAGCGTTCTGAAAACTGGACCCTGCCGGAGAAGTAACCGAGGAGGTGGGCGCTGTATTGTCAAAGGTGAACGTGATGCCCGCACCCGGCGTTTCCTGGTTGGCCGCATCGTCCTGCGCACGTGAAATAACTGTATAGTTGTCGGCAGTCCACGAGACACCCGACGCATCGTACGACCATGTGGTTGTGCCAGTTGCCGTAAGCCAGGTCTGCGATCCCCAACCCGCGCCGGTCCAGTACTGGCTGTCGCCAATGCGCTGGATGGTTATGTCCACCTGAGAGACAGTATTGGCGTCGCTTGCTGTACCTGAAATGGTCGCAACAGCGTTCTGGAAACTGGACCCTGCCGGAGAAGTGACCGAGGAGGTGGGCGCTGTATTGTCAAAGGTGAACGTGATGCCCGCGCCCGGCGTCTCTGTATTGCTGGCATTGTCCTGCGCACGCGAAATGACCGTGTAATTACCGCTCGTCCAAGTTACACCCGAGGCATCATATGACCACGAATTTGTACCGGTCACAGTCAGCCAGGTCTGGCTGACAACCCATGTTGATGTGCCGTCCCAGTAATAATTGTCGCTCGTGCGTTTGATCGACACCTGTACCTCTGTTACACCCGAATGCGGGTCATTCGCGGAGCCGGAAATGCTGGTCATTGCATTATAGGAATTCGCCGTAACAGGAACGCTGATCGACGACGTGGGCGCCACATCGTCAAAGGTGAAAGTGTTGCCGCTGCCCGGCGTCTCTGTATTGCTGGCATTGTCCTTGGCGCGTGAAACTATTGTATACGTATAACCGGTGACAAACCCGACGCCCGAGGCATTAAACGACCATGACGTGGTCCCGGTTGCCGGAAACCAGGTTTCCGGCGTGTCCCAAATGCTACCGCTCCAGTACTTGCTGTCGCTTCGCATGATCCGTATTTCAACAAGCTGCAGGCCCGATTCCGCGTCGCTTGCCGAACCGTCAATGGCCGGCACTGACTGGATCCAGCCTGCGTTGGCCGGCGTTGTAACCGAGGAGGTGGGCGCCGTATTGTCTAAAGTGAAATTCTCCCCGGCTCCCGCTGTCTCAGTATAGTCGTTGTCAATTGCGCGGCAATCAATAGTGTAGGCGCCATTAGTCCAGGTGGGAAGACTGGAAGCCGCCTGCCAGGTGTTTGAGCTAAAAGTACCATAGGTTGGGTTTAGCGTAAGCCAGGCGGATCCTGCGGTCCACGAACCGCCGTCCCAGTACATGGCGCCATTATAGATCCTGAACTCAATGTTGGTGGGCGTTCCTGTATACGTACCTTGAAGTTGTGACACGGAACTCACGTTGCCAGTTGGTCCTGTGACGATCGCCGTTGGTCCGGTATACGTGAAACTGCCTGTTGTATTCGTGTCGCCAAATTCGTTGTCAACAGCGACAACCTTGATATTGTATTGGCAGTTTGACCAGGTAGGAAGACCCGTGGTCATTTCCCATGAATTCGCGCTGAAACTGCCGTAGGTCGTCAGTGAAAAATAGGTCTCGGGACCGCTAAACGACGTGCCGTTCCAGTAATTCGTCGAATCCATGCAGTAGATCGATACTTTGATGTCCGTGGGAAAACCAGAATAAGAACCAGTCAGCTTGTTCGGATTGGGATACATGGATATAGCGCCAGATGGCGTGGAAAGGGTCGCTGAGGGGCCGGTGTAGGTAAAGCTGCCGGCCCAATTCGTGTCACCAAATGCCTGATCAACAGCAACAACCCCGATATTGTATTGGCAGTTTGACCAGGTGGGAAGACCCGTGGTCATTTCCCATGAATTCGCGCTGAAACTGCCGTAGGTTGTCAGTGAAAAATAGGTCTCGGGACCGCTAAACGACGTGCCGTTCCAGTAATTCGTCGAGTCCATGCAGTAGATCGACACCTTGATATCTGTGGGAAAACCCGTATAGGCACCGGTCAGCTTGTTCGGATTGGGATACATGGATATAGCGCCAGATGGCGTGGAAAGGGTCGCTGAGGGGCCGGTGTAGGTAAAGCTGCCGGCCCAATTCGTATCACCAAATGCCTGATCAACAGCAACAACCCCGATATTGTATTGGCAGTTTGACCAGGTGGGAAGACCCGTGGTCATTTCCCATGAATTCGCGCTGAAACTGCCGTAGGTCGTCAGTGAAAAATAGGTCTCGGGACCGCTAAACGACGTGCCGTTCCAGTAATTCGTCGAGTCCATGCAGTAGATCGACACTTTGATATCTGTGGGAAAACCCGTATAGGCACCGGTCAGCTTGTTCGGATTGGGATACATGGATATGGCGCCTGTTGGCGTTGAATGGCTCGCCGTGGGCCCCGTGTAATCAAAGTAATCAATGTTCACGGTATCTTCGATAAATCCGTTCTCGATACCTCGTGACTTTATCGTGTAGTTTGTCCCGCTCTCCCACGCAGGCATGCTCGTGGTCATGGTCCAGGTACCTGCACTGAAACTGCCATAACTGCCCAGCGACAACCAATTTTCCGTGGGAACGCTGAAGTCAGACCCGGACCAGTAAAAACTCCCATCATATATGGTTACCTCAATATCTGACGGCGATCCCTGGTATGTACCATGAATCTCGTTGGGGCTGGGATAGTTTGTTATAGACCCCAGTGGCGAGGTCACGTCTGTCACGGTTCCCCAGTTGATGTTGTTGCCCGAGTTGGTGCTGTTGGTCACCGTGCCCCTGCTCGCGCTTCCCGAGGCGTCGCTGTGGCCGATGGTCGCGTAATCGGCCGTAAGGGTGCCTGTCGCATTGATATACCATGTTGATGTGGGATTAATATTCAGCAGATTGCTGTTCTGGCCCGACAATGACGCATTGCCTGCAACCGTGATGGTGATGCCATCAAGTCCTGAGATGGTCGATGCCGTGCCATTAGTAATGGTGAAGTCCCCGCTGGCAACAGTGGTAATGTCCAGACCTGCGAAATTGAGCATACCAGCTGAATTAATAAAACTATTCGCCGTGAGATCGTTGGTGGACAGCGTAAGGCCGCCGGCACCGGAATGGACAATGGCTGGGTGTGTTGTGGCTGCCTTTGGAATAAACGACTGTGCGCCGCTTGCGGTCAGTTCGAGTGTTCCGGTTCCGGCGATAAGGCTGGGTAGTGCGCTGAAATCAACGTCCATTGCGGCTGTTTTCAGGGTAGCAGAACCAAAATTAAGACCTCCGCCTGTCAGGGCAAGACCCATGCCCACGCTGTCTGTCAGGCCTACACCGAGATTGAATGTACCCGTATTAATAATAAGCGAATCTGCTGTCAACCCGTTCGTTTGTACCGTGGTACCGCCTGCGCCTGCCTGAATGAGCTTCGGAATAACATACCCTGCCTTGGGAGTGAAAGTCTGCGCGCTGGCACCCATAAAACGGAGGGAACCGCTGGCATTGATAGAGGACAAGTTTGAAAAATCAGCTGAGCTGCCGGTTATGGTAAGTGCACCACCGGCTGTGGTAATGGTCAGACTACCCGCTCCAGAAAGGTTCGCTACTGTATCGCTGTATGCGCCGGTCTCGAACGAACCTGAGGTTATGGTCAAATCCTTTGCCTTAAATCCGCGCGTGTTACAGATGACCGACCCGGTATTAGACTTTGTGATATTGGGAAACAGCATGTTTGCGCGCGGAGTAAATGTCTGCGCGCCAGATCCGGAAAATTCGAGCGTTCCCGTGCCCGCAATCACATTGATATTGTTGAAATCCGTGGTACCGGTTGATTGCAGCGTCGATGACCCAAAATCCACTGTCGCGCCCGAATTGCCCATAATACTCATCACCTGATGGGTACGACCCGCTCCCAGGCCAAGTACGCCGCTGTTGATTGTGATCAATCCAGCTATAAGATCGTTAGTGGAAAGCGTCACTGAAGCTATCGAGTCTTTCTGCAGCGTAATGTTCGGATGAGTGGCCCCTGCCTTTGGCGTAAAACTCTGCAGAGCAGATCCGATAAATTTGAGAGTACCCGTACCTGCATTGACAGCGGAGAGTCCGCTCAAATCAGCATTGCCAGTCACATTGAGCGTGGTGGAATTGAAATCAAGCGTGCCCATAGCGCCCATGCTCATTATCGCATCAACTGTATCCGCTGATGTGGTTCCCAGATTAATGACCCCACTTTTAATAATCAATATTCCCGCCTTGAGCGCATTGGATTGCACGGTGACCGAATTGGATGATTTGTTAATAATGATACTGGGGTGCTTCACGTTCATCTTGGGCGTGAAATTCTGCGCAGCTGTTCCCGTGAATTCAAGAAAACCTGTATTGATGTTCATGCCAATGAGAGACGTGAATCCGTTTGCCGTGGCTGCGGTCTGGAGCGTACAAAGCGTACCGAAATTGATAAAGCCGCTTGAAAGCCCGATCATCTGACCCACGCTGTCACGCGTGTTCACACCAAGGTCAAGATATCCCATGACCGTCAGCTTGTTCGTCTTGAAGCCATTGTACATGACCCGTACCGAACAGGTCGCGGGAATATAGATGGCCGGAAGGAGCGGGCCCGCAGGCGGGATCAGCTTTTTCATCCCAGCGCCTGCCTGGAACTTGACGGAATCCGTACCCACCATGTTCAAGGCACCGCCCGAACGGAAGTCAGCGCCGCCGTTCAGCGCGAGATTGAACCCCTTGAAGTAGAATGTTCCCGTATACCCCGGTGTGAAAGTGATTGACTTTACCGTGACATTGTTCGAAAGGGAACATGCCTTGGTGCCGGCCTTAAAAATAACCGAATCGCCGCTCGAAGGCATGACATCCGTACTCCAGTTTGCGCCTGTGTTCCAGAAACCGTCTGCGCCGCCGCCGTCCCATTCAACGCCTGCGGGATTCAGTTCCTTGTGCTTTGCGGGCTGGACCACGCCCATCTTCGCATACGTCGTTGTAATATCCGAGGTTAAAAGTCCTATCATGAGACTGTCGTTGGCAACAAGGTTTGCCACATTGGCCCTGAGAATGTAATTGGTGGGTGCTGATACGTTAAATGACGATGAAAAAGTGACGGTACCTGTTGTGCCCGTAATATTCACACTTCCGGAACCGCCAACAGTGGTTGCTTCGCCAGCATCGATGATACCATTGCTGTTCGCGTCAATGAACAGCGCGGCGCCGGTCATGTCGCCCGTGGCAATGCCGCTGACATTTGAAAGATTTACAACAAGCTGGGTGACTGAAGGGGTGCCGGTACCCGGATAGAGAAGGAACGCAAAGAGGCCGGCACCGGTTTCTGCTCCGTTGGCCCCAAACGCATTGGGCTTTTGGCCTGCAACGTGGTTAGTAAGCGCAAGGTACTGGAATGCGTAATATTCGTCAGCGCCAATGTCCCAGGCAGGTCCTTGCGGCCGCAACGAATCATCAATATCCCAGTTGAACAGGCCCGCGAACGAAACACCCTGGTCCTTTGCCGCGCTAAATCCAAGAATGTGCAGGTCGCGCGTGGCTGTTGCCGTGTCAATAAAGCCGATCTGACTGAAATCCACGCACAAGTTTCCGGGAACAGCTGACAGCGAATTGTCGCCGCAGATATTGTACATATCGTCGTTGTCTATGGCAGTAGTGCCGTCGTCCGCAACGTCCTTGAGTTTGTTGCCCCAGAAAATATTGTTATTCACGCGGGTGATGATCCCGGATAAAATGCCCCAGCCTGTATCGCATAAAGCGACTGTATTGTTTATAAAGGTGAAATTTCCCGAACCCGTTCCTCCAACGCCGTACTTATGGCCGTAGATAATGCAGTTAAAGACTGTGTCGTTGCTGGCGCCGTTCAAATAGACGGCTTTGGCGTCAGTATTGCCGTCGCGAATAAGGCATCCGCTGATCTTGCAATTGGAGGCTGACAAATTCAGGCCGTTTGAACTCAGGTTCCGGATTTCAAGCCCTTCCAGTTTGATATTCGGTATAGTTATATTCCACGAGGCCGCATTGCCGTTTATCACAACACCTGTGTTTGCCTTGCCAATATGGCGATTTCCCGGTGCGGCTTTGATCGTGATGGTATGGGTCTGATCCGTGCTCCAGCCGGTAATGCCTGCAACCATCAGTTCCGCGTCCTTGTAGAGCATTGCCACTTCCGCCTGGTTGTCAGTGATCAGGTCGCGGCTTTGCGCGCCCCACGCGCTCAAACCTGAAAATTTGCGCATGATAGTGTATGCGGCACCGCTCTGGGTAGAACCTGCAAGACTGCGCAGAACAATACGGGTTTCAGACGTTACAGAGTCGATCATATAGCCGGTGGCGCCAATAGCGATCGAATCGCCTGGTCCGCGGTTGGTAGTGATCCATGCTGTGCCCGTACCTGTGACCACGGGAGACCCGCTGGTTGTGGCAACAGTGCCGGTCGTATAATTGGCCGCACTGCCGACCGATACGCTGCGCACAGTTTGCGCAAAAATCGGACCAGCGGCAAGCGCCAGACACGCAGCAAGGGCGAACTTCATCGTATTTTTCATATGTCCTGCCTTTGTTTATTTTCGTCAGACATTGCCGGAACCGTCTCATCGGCAAACCGCGAACCCACACGCACCTCGTCTTCAGAAATGATCGTGTTCACAATGGTCCCTTCGAGCGGGCTCCTCAGAAATCCTACTTCGTCCGAGACCCAAACTTTTACATTATGGTATTTATTCAGGATTGAACGCAGGGTATCTTGCGGAAAATCGAGCCCCCGCAATAAAACCGCGAACCCGTGCATGCTCACGTCGACCAATGTGCCGCCGCATACCAGCCGGGCATCGGGAATGCCGTCCATGAGTTCGACCCGGGCTGTATAGGCAAGGCCAATGCGCGGATTTATCCGGCGGTCGCGTGCGCGTTGTGCGGCGAGTATTTTCTCGGATTCAAAGTGCGAGAGCCTGCGGCCCCGTATATTCACAAAACGCAGCACCTCTTCACGCTGGAACCGGCGGTGTCCGCCCAGGGTTTTAAACGCGGGCAGTAGCCCCTTCCGCTCCCAGTATTGGACGGTCGAAGGCGCAACAGCGCACAATTCTGCGACTTCTTTAATTGTCAATATCTCGTTCATGGTGCTTCTCCGTTTGAATTCAGGATGAAATAGATACGGGTTGGTTTTTGATGAACATGTACGTATAATTTTATATTAATTAATATACAAAGTCAACAACCAAATCACTCAAAACGACAATACTATTATTTATCTTATTTGATATCATTAGTTTATGTTGTTTGTTAAAATCATATAATTTATTAAATTTCATGTAATGCATTATATGTGTGCCATAAATAAATATAGCAGAATCAACAATTCAAATCCGTGATCAGGATCACAAATATTAATTATATTGTTGTTTTATGGTTCTACTTGGCGCACATGTATCTGCCTCAGGAGGCGTATCCAACGCGCCCCTCAACGGGAAAAACCTCGGATGCACTGCCATCCAACTCTTTTCGAAAAACCAACGCCAGTGGTCTGCCCCGCCCCTTTCTGACGATGAAACAGCGGCATATTTCACTAATCTGAAGGCATCGGGAATCGTTTCTGTTGTGGCGCACGACACCTATCTGATAAATCTGGGGTCGCCTGATACCGAAATGCGTGAAAAATCGCTGCATGCCGTTATCGACGAGATTAAACGGGCCAACAAGCTCAAACTCAACGGCATTGTCTTTCACCCCGGATCACATATGGGTGCAGGCGATGCACAAGGCATCAGGTTTGTGGTAAGCAGCCTGAACAGGGCAGTGGACGAAACTCCGGACTGCACAGCGCCTATCCTCATTGAAACAACCGCTGGCCAGGGAACAAACCTGGGCCATACGTTTGAACATATCCGGGACATGCTCGCTGGCGTAAAGGACAAATCCCGCTTTGGCGTGTGCTACGACACCTGCCATACCTTTTGCGCAGGATACGATATCAGAACGGCAGAAACGTACAAAGCGACCATGGAGAAATTCAATTCAATCATCGGCCTATCAAACCTGAAATGCATCCACATGAACGATACTGACTATGAACTGGGATCAAAAAAAGACCGGCACCAGAACATCGGCAAAGGCGTAATCGGCAAAGCAGCCTTTGGCTTTTTCATGAACGATCCCCGGTTTCAAAATGTGCCGAAAATACTCGAAACCCCGGGCGGTGACGAATGGTATGCCAGGGATTTGAAGACATTGAAAGGATTGATGAAAACCAAGGTTAAGGCTAAGGTTAGAAAGCCAAAGCAGAATGCATAATTTCCTCAACCTTAACCTCGACACTTAACCTTTTTGAGGATTCCATGACCCAATACCAGGCAGCGAAGAAAAAAATCATTACCCCTGAAATGAAATGCGTGGCAAAGAACGAATACCTGAAGCCGGAATTTGTGCGCAACGAAATTGCCAAGGGCAGACTCATCATTACGGCAAACAAAAAACACCGGAACCTTATACCCATTGGCATTGGCCGGGCAGTGCGTTGCAAAATAAACTCAAATATCGGCACATCAGCGCTTTCGTCAGACATACAAAAAGAGGTCGAAAAGCTGCGCGTGTCCGTGAAGTATGGGGCTGATACGGTCATGGACCTCTCCACTGGGGGAAATATCCCCGCCATACGCAAAGCCATTCTCAGAAACGCGAAAGTCCCTGTGGGCACAGTGCCTATTTACGAGACACTTGCGGACATGAAAGACCCCATGAACATGACGCCTGCGGCAATCCTTAAAACCATAGCTTCTCAAGCGGACCAAGGTGTTGATTTTATGACTATACACTGCGGCCTGCTCCGAAGACACCTGCCATTGGCCTGCAAACGCCTGACAAGGATTGTAAGCAGGGGCGGATCCATTATGGCCCGATGGATGGCCTATCACAACAAGGAAAATCCCTTCTTTACCCACTTTGACACCATACTCGATATCTGCAAGGAATACGACGTATCCCTGTCCCTGGGCGACGGCCTGCGGCCCGGAAGCCTTGCCGATGCCAGCGATAAAGCACAATTCGCTGAACTAAAAGTGCTAGGCGAACTGACCCTGCGCGCATGGGACAAGGGAGTGCAGGTCATGATCGAAGGCCCGGGCCACGTGCCATTTGACCAGATTGAAATGAACATGAAACTGCAGGAAAAACTCTGCCACGGCGCGCCCTTCTATGTGCTTGGCCCCCTAGTCACGGACATTGCGCCCGGCTATGACCACATTACCTCTGCCATTGGCGCCACCATGGCGGGCTTTTGCGGCGCTGCCATGCTCTGCTATGTGACCCCGCGCGAACACCTGGGCCTGCCAGACGCCGAAGACGTGCGTCAAGGAATCATTGCCTATAAAATCGCGGCACACGCGGTGGACGTGGCCCTGCACCGGCCCCACGCTCGCGAACGTGACGACGCAATGTCGCGGGCGCGCTATGCCTTTGACTGGGAGAAACAGTTCAAACTCGCCATGGATCCGGAACGGGCGCGGGAATTCTACAAAAAAAGCAGGACGGCGAAACAGGAAAAAGACGACTATTGCACCATGTGCGGACCGAATTTCTGCGCAATGAAAAACAGCGGAAGAATCTGATCAGGGAATTTATGGATAAGGCACGAGCCTCGAGCCTCGTGCCTTCTTATCCCCCCATCTTCAATTCCATGGCAAGTTCAGGGCAATTGAGAGGACTGGTATATTTGGTGCAGTTGATACAGCCCAGATAAATTTTGCTGTATAACTTCTCCTTGGCAATACGCTTGAACCCGAACTTCTCGAAAAACCCCGGTGAAAAAGTGAGCAGGATAATCCGTGTAGGCTCGTATTGGAGAATATGGTCGATGACCGCCTCGACCAGGCTACGCCCTACGCCTTTGCTGTGAAACTTTTTATCAACGCATAGTGACACAATCTCGATAATATGCTCTTTCTCGTTGCCGATCTCGGGAAGAATTTTCCACGAGACCGTGCCGGCAATGCAGTTTTTGTCCTTGAAGACAAAAAACCGGTCGATGTGCGTGGCAATGTCCGAGAGCGAACGCGGCAACACCTCTTTAGAAAACCGTTTGATGAGTTTATAGATGCCAAGGGCGTCGCGAAACGCGGCTGGTTGTACGTCTCCCATACACCATAATCCTTTCCAATACAATCTGTCCTATCGTCTATTTTGCCGGGTCACAGTGTTTACATAACTATCCGGTTACCGGAAAGATGAATAGTAATCAATTGGCAAGAAGAATTGGCCAACGCCATCATGGCATGCAGAACTGCACAGCTGGGCGGCCATGTATACCAGTGCGATTCCTGTGGCCACGAGCACATATCATACAACTCGTGCAGAAACAGGCATTGCCCGCAGTGCCAGGCCCTTGCCCGTTCAGCATGGGTGCAGGCCAGGATGGACGATCTTCTGCCTGTACCATATTTCCACGCGGTCTTCACCATCCCGCCTGCTCTGAACCCCTTTGCCTTGCGGAACAAAGAAGCCTTCTATGCGCTGATGTTCAAAGCCGTGTCCGAAACCCTGCTTGAGCTTGCAAAGAACAAAAAACGGCTGGGTGCTGTCATTGGCTTCATCGCCATCCTGCACACCTGGGGACAGAACCTCATGGACCATCCGCACATACACTGCGTGGTGCCGGGTGGCGGCATTCAAGAGACCCGCTGGATACACTGTAGACGGAAGTTCCTCTTCCCCATACGGGTCTTGAGCGCTCTCTTCAAGGGCAAATTAATGGCCTACTTCCGGGAAGCTGTCACAAACAACGACATCCAGTTCCACGGAGCCCTTGCAGCACACAAAGACCCCATTGCCTTCCAGTCCCTGATTGATGACCTATACGCGCAGGATTGGGTCATCTATGTCAAACCTCCCTTTGCCGGGCCGCAGGCTGTGCTCAAATACCTGGGCAGCTACACTCATCGTATTGCCATCTCGAACAGGAGGATCATCTCCATAAAGGATGGGATGGTCTCATTCACCTGGAAGGACTATGCCCATGGCAATGTTCGAAAGGTCATGGCCTTTCCCATTTCCGAATTCATCAGGCGCTTCTTGCTCCATGTTGTACCAAAGGGGTTTGTGCGCATACGGCACTATGGATTCCTAGGAAACAGGACCAGGAAAACTTCGATTGCCGCATGCAGGAAGGCGTTGGGAGTTCTGAGACCGCCTGAGGAAAAACGCCAGCCCAGGTCATGGGTGGACCTCTGCAAACAGCTGACTGGTAATGATCCGACACTGTGCCCCATGTGCGGCACAGGACACCTGAGACCGTTCAGGGAGATTACAGCATCGCCACCAGGGTATGAAACGGTCAGACATGTAGCGTAGGATATTGGAGAAGAAAAGCTTTTACACAGCACTCACCGCTCCGGTTTCAAAGGATGACACACTCATGATGCCGGGCAATAGAAAGCCTTACATGAAAAGGTCCTGGCGCAGCATTGTCCCTGTGGAACCGCGAACGGCTAAACCGCCCGTCTTTATGCTCTCATATCACTTTACTTTGGCTTATTCAGTGATTATATTACTTAAGGTGAGCGGGACGTCAATGGATCGCTGGTTTTGAAAACCCATAGCTGAATCCGGATTCCGCGAAACGGCTTCGTTCAACTGGATCCTTTCTGAAATCATATCGCAACGTTTGGCTATGCTACTATGGGGTCGCTTCAGAAAGAATCCTATACGTTGTGCGTAATCGCAGGGCCAAGAAATCACAATTTTCCTCATCGGCGCAATTAATTATTGATTTTTAATTACATTGTAGTTATATTATACTTATGCGTGACTTAAGATTCGTTTGGGATCCGAACAAGGCAAAATCAAACCAGCGGAAACACGGAGTCTCTTTTGAAGAAGGTCTTACCGTATTTTATGATGAATTTGCTACACTCATACCCGATCCCGAACATTCAACGGAAGAGGATCGATTTCTTATGCTAGGAATGTCGTTTGCTGCTCATCTAATTGTTGTCTGTCATTGCTATATTGACGACGATAGTGTGATCCGAATTATTAACGCAAGAAGAGCCACAAAACACGAATCCCTTCAATACACGAGGTACCCATGAGAAAAGAATACGATTTTTCAAAAGGAATACGGAATCCCTATGCGGCCCGCTTAAAGAAGCAGATCACAATCCGCATAGACGATTTATCCGTTAATTATTTCAAGAAATTATCCGACAACATGGGTATTCCATACCAAAGCTTGATCAATTTGTATTTGAGAGATTGCGCCTCTGAAGGCAAACAGCTCTCCATGAAATGGATCAACCCTGTTCACGCACATTGAAGCTGGCCCTGCTAAAGCGCACAACACTATGGATTCTTTCTGAAATGGTTACACAACACCATCCTCCGATGCGAGGCTTCGCAACCATTTTAGAAAGAGCATGTTGAACGAATCCGTGTGGTTAGCAGCAGCATCAGACTATATGTGATTTGCTTTCAGCCCCATCCTGTAAAACAGATAAAAAACCGGCCTCCAGCCACCCTGTTTTATTCATGAAGGCATCATACCACGATCTTCTCCGGTTCACAAAGCTCTCCAATACCTTTGAACATCCCGTTTTCAGCCGCTTTGGCCAATGCTATCGCCCGTGCCCGCATGTAAGCAGCACAAAAGTCCCTCCATTCCAACTGCGACAAGAAGCGGAATCGGGCTATCCTACGGCCAGGACAACCATTGCCTCTTCTTTTCAGGGATTTCCCCGACAATCACCATTATCCCCTTTTTACAACAGGGACAGATTCTCGGGTCAGTTCCCGTCATTTCCATGATGACCTCATGCCACGCCTTCTTTTTTTCTGCCCGCTTTTCCACAGGATCTGCCTTTTGCACAGACTCCCCTTCAATGAGCTTCCTGCACAACGGCAGCAACTTTGCTTTGCACCGGTTGCCAAGGATGCCGTAATGCCGGATGCGCATGAATCCATTGGGAACAACGTGAAGCAGGAAGCGGCGGATGAACTCATGGACAGAGACTGTCATCTTTTTCTTTTTGTTGTGGTCAGCGTAATCTCTCCACGAGAAGGTGACCCGGTTGTTCTCAAAGGACAGGATGCGATAGTTGGAGATGGCGATCCGGTGGGTGTAGTTCCCGAGATACCGGACTACAGCCTCTGGCCCTGCAAAGGGAGGTTTGACATAGATGACCCACCGTTTGCCATACACGCCATTCACCAGTTTCTGGAATTCACCGGGATCCTCGTATTTGCCCAGCAGGCCATGCAGCCCAATGCTCTTGTTGCGAACCGCTTGCCGGAAACCGTGCATGAACTTCCCCTTGAACAGCGCTGACATCACAGCCACCGGAAACAAAAACCTATTCCTGCTGTTTTTCCACACGCCAGCCTGGCCGTCCAAGCCGCCGCCGGGAATGATGCAGTGAATATGCGGGTGGTCCATGAGGTTCTGGCCCCAGGAATGCAGCACCAGGATAAACCCCGTACGCGCACCCAGGAGTTTAGTGTCGGCAGACAGTTCCGATAGTGTCTCACGGACACAACGAAAGAGAAGAGCATATCCTGCTGTCTTGTTACGCAGCAAAAACGGGTTAAGCTCAGCTGGCAGGGTAAAGACCGCATGGAAGTATGGCACAGGCAGGAGTTCCCCGATCCGTGCCTGCACCCACTGTGCGCGGGCCAGGGACTGGCACTTGGGACAATGGCGGTTGCCGCAGGAATTATGAAGCGTCCGCT
>Ga0208373_1000414_pt1 | contig 75426 bp, 68 predicted proteins | sample RifOxyC2_FD_184036 | JGI IMG/M metagenome (GOLD analysis project Ga0208373, IMG submission 184036) | Soil microbial communities from Rifle, Colorado - Rifle Oxygen_injection C2 (SPAdes) | ecosystem: Environmental > Terrestrial > Deep subsurface > Rock core/Sediment | place: Rifle, Colorado...
CTTGCGGCAGCCGGCCAATAAGCCGCCAATTGTTACCTGCTCGCCTTCACTCATATCAGGTATGTCCGCAATTTTAACGGTTGTCTGTCCCTCGAGTGAGTCACGCAGGCGCTCCAGGGGGTGCGAAGAGATATAAAGCCCTAACATCTCTTTTTCCATTCGGAGAATTTGTTCTGGGCCAAATTCGGGGATATCCCCGTCATTTGAACCGTTGGCGGCCACCGGTTGCGGGGCTTGGAAGGCAAACAGCGCCTCTTGCCCGTTGGCCCGCTCCTTGGCTGTCCTATTGGCCCGTTCCATCAAGGATTCATAACTCGAGAGTAGATACGACCGTCCGCCAAAAGCATCAAGCGCGCCTGATTTGATTAGGCTTTCGATGACTTTTTTATTGACAGCCCTGGTATCAACCCGGGAGTAAAAATCATTAAACGATTTGTATGGCCCGCCGTTGGCCCGATTAGAGAGAATCGAATCAATCGCCCCGATCCCAACATTTTTTATCGCGGTCAGGCCAAAACGGATGCCCTCTTTAGTCGAAGCAAAGTTCCGCTCACTCTCATTGACATCGGGCGGCAGGATTTTTATTTTCATTCGCCGGGCCTCGGACAGATACAGGGAGGTTTTGTCCGTATTCCCCATGACAGAGGTGAGTAAGGCAGCCATGAATTCTTGTGGATAGTTGGCCTTCAAATAAGCGGTCTGGTACGAAATCATGGCATAGGAGGTAGAGTGGGATTTATTAAAACCGTAACCGGCAAACTTTTCGCACAAGTTGAACAGCTCGGCTGCCTTATGTTTGGAAACCCCTCGCTTGACTGCCCCCTCGATAAAATACTCTTTCTGCTTGGCCATCTCCTTGACCTTTTTCTTCCCCATGGCCGCCCGCAGTACGTCTGCCTGCCCCATAGAGTAACCGGCAATCTTGGAGGCAATCTCCATCACCTGCTCCTGATAAAGGATCACACCGTATGTTTCCCGCAGAATCGGCTGCAGCTCCGGGAGTTCATATTTGATTGGGATTTTCTTATGTTTCCGTTTGACAAAATCTTCCACCATCCCGCTCTCCAGCGGTCCGGGACGATACAGGGCCAAGAGCGCAACAATTTCTTCAAAATTAGTCGGGCGCAGGTCACGGATCAACGTTCGCATGCCGGAACTTTCCAGCTGGAAAATGCCGACAGTCTCTGAGGCCGATAACAAGCGGAAAGTATTGAGGTCGTTAAGCGGAATCGTATTCATATCCAGCTCGATCTGCCGTCCCTTTTTCAAGAGCTCGACCGCCTCGGCAATCATGGTTAAATTGCGCAGGCCGAGGAAGTCCATCTTCAGCAAGCCGACCTTCTCCAGGTCAACCATGGTATATTGAGTAACGGTAGAATTTTCATCTAATTTCTGGATGGGAACATGCTCCATTAAGGGGTTTTTAGAAATTACCACACCAGCAGCATGGACCGAAGCATGGCGGACCATCCCTTCGATCCCCCGAGCAGTATCGATCAACTTTTTGTAACGCTCATCCTTTTCATAGGCTTGCTTGAACTCCTTGACCTGCTCAAGCGCTTTATCCAGCGTAACATCCGGGCCGAAAGGGACCATTTTGGCGATTTTATCCACCTCTGGGAGGGGAATCTGCTGCACCCGACCGACATCACGAATGGCTCCTCTGGCCGCCATTGTTCCGAAAGTAATAATTTGTGAGACATGGTCGGCCCCGTATTTTTTTGTCACATAGCCGATCACCTCTCCCCGCCGTTCGAAGCAGAAATCAATATCGATATCAGGCATGGAAACTCTTTCCAGGTTAAGAAACCGCTCAAAGATCAAGCCATATTTGAGCGGATCGATATTGGTTATGCTCAAGGCATAGGAAACTATGCTGCCGGCAGCCGACCCTCTGCCCGGCCCGACTTGAATTCCATTGGATTTGGCCCAATTGATAAAATCCTGGACAATCAAAAAATAGGAGGCATATTCCATTTTTTCTATGGTGTAAAGCTCATATTTGACCCGGTCGATTACTTCAGGCGGGAGGAGATTGCCATATTTTCTCTTAACCCCATCCCAAACCAATTTTTCCAGATAACTCTCCGGCGTCTCACCTTCCGGAACGGTAAAATTGGGCAGAAATAATTTTCCCGTCTCAAGCTCAAAATTGCATTTATCAGCAATCTTGAGAGTATTATCCAAGGCTTCGGGGAGATTGGGAAAGTTTTGACGCATCTCCGCTTCAGATTTCAGATAAAGCTCCTGGGTATCAAATTTTAAGCGTTTGGTGTCGGCCAGAAAAGCATTGGTTTGAATACAGATCAGGACATCTTGCAGGTAAGCATCATCCCTGGTGAGGTAGTGGACATCGTTGGTCGCCACCGGCTGGAGATGGTTTTCCCTGGCAAACTTAATCAGCTTTTCTTTCAACGGCTTGAACTCAGCCAACCCGACATCCATGATCTCCAGATAAAAGTCATCTCCCCAGAGTTGCTGGTACCACTTTGCCTTGGCCACCGCTGCCTCATACTGATCGGCCTGCAGCAGCTGTGATATCTCCCCTTCGGCACAGCCAGAAAGGATAATCAGCCCTTCATGGTATTTTTCCAGCAATTCCCTATCCACCCTCGGACGGGAATAAAAACCCTCGATGGAGGCCAGGGAAACCAATTTAAGCAGGTTTTGGTAGCCAAGGGCATTTTTTACCAGGGCAGTCGCATGGCTTCTTTTGCGATCCAATTGGGAATCTTTATCAAATCTGGTGCGTGGGGCAATATACAGTTCACAACCGATTATCGGCTTGACCCCTAGTTCCTTGGCCTTGAGAAAAAACTCAACTGCCGCATACATATTGCCATGATCGGTTACCGCCAGTGCCGGCATCCCAAGCTCCTTGGCCCGGTTAAGCAAATCGGTGATTCTGCAGGCGCCGTCAAGGAGGCTGTATTCAGTATGTGTGTGCAGGTGAACAAAAGACATGTGTGAGAGTGATTATAACAAAAAAGGCCGGTCCGCTCAATTGCGCGTCTACCGGCCTTTTTACGTTGTCTAGCTAGTTAACGTAAAACAAAGAAATTAACCACCAATCTTGAACATGTTGGTGCCGCAAGCTGGGCATTTCCCCTTAGTCGCCTTGCGACCATTCTTTAAAGTTACACCCTTGGGCCCTTCCATGGTTTGTTTCTTTTTGCATTTCACACAATATCCTTTTACGTCTGTCATAATTCCACCTCCTTACTGATTTGAGTCAAATTCTACGCTGATCCCTATTTTCTGTCAAGAAGAGTTGTTATAATACCGCCATGGCAGAAGCACCGATCAATCCGATTGTCCCGAATATGAGCAATCAGGAGCTGGGGATTGCCGGTTCAAAAGCGGTAGTTTTCACTGCCACGGATAAAAAAGTGATTGAGGAACGGGGAGGAAACTTGAATCCGGTCACCTCCTTTCTCGATCTTTTCAGAGAAAAACCTCTCGCCCCCAAAGTCGAAAACGAAGAAACCGCTATTCATCCGGAAGTCACCACCAAGGAACTGGAAGGGCGGCAAAGAGAACATAATCGGATGATCAAGTACGCCGCCATTACTCCCCACCGCGATAGGGTGGAAATAACGGGGCGGCTGCCGGATGAAGTGGTCATGGCTGCCGACGATAAAACCGTATTAGAAGTACAGGATATCCCTGCGGATCTGGAGAAAGAGCCCCCTGACGAAATAACCGCCAAAACCGGTGAATTAGCCAAAGAGCTCAACATCAGTCCAGCAAATATTTTTGACCGATTTAAACTGGAACAAAAGGAGCTTTATTCCTTAATCCTACGCATCAAGGAATTGCATATGAAGCGCTTGTTTACCGGCAATCCGCAAGAATTTATCGACCTGACAAATACAATTGAACAGGAAACATTGTCAGCCGGCCGGCCAGAGGAACGGGATTGGCTGAAAAAAGACCTGGCCAAATTGACAGTCAGTGCCGCCCAATATAAGCTCGGCCTGATTAAATCACTACAGTCACTCCACGTTGATGAGGAACAGGCAAAACATGCGGACTGGTTGGAAAACATAATCCAGCAGAATAACAAATTGCTCAGCTAATAATCAATCAAGCAATCCCCATAAGCTTGTGAGTTTGTGGGATGACGCGGACATTCTTTAATTGTCGACTGGCAATGTTATGGAAAGCCAATATCTCTTCCATCCCCGGGCGGTGCTTAATCGGTCCATGGGGAGTCACCGGTTGCAAAATAAAGGGGATATTGTTATCAATTTTAGCCACCAGGCTGGCCGCTTCCTCGATTTCCTTAATCTTGGTTTCTTTGGTGAAAACAACTTTAACAAAGAGTTCCTTTAAATAGGCGGTTTCTAAAGCTTTGGCATGCTCTTTCCAATAAGCAGTGCCACCTGATGCGCTGGGAAGTTTAAAGTCCAAAGCGACAATATCAATCAGCTCAATAATTTCAGCCAGATAATCAGGCAACGTCCCATTGGTTTCCAGATAAATGGGCAATTTAATAATATTCTTTACCGCCGGAAGCCAGTTTTTTATAAAACCGACCTGCAGCAACGGCTCACCGCCGGTGAGGCTGATGGAATGCAGGTGGCCGGTGTTTTTGACTATTTTTTCTATTAATTCATTTAATTGACTTACAGATAATGAATTTTTGAGGTTTTCAATTTTCTTCTCTCCCGGGACGGGCTCATATTTAAAGGTCGGGGCAATTTCTAGTCCCTGCGGTGTATCACAATATTGACAAGCCAGGTTGCAGCCGGCCAGTCGAACAAAGATTTGTTTTACCCCAAGATAGGGCCCTTCACCCTGAAAGGAGGTAAATATTTCCGACAATTGCACTTCGGTGCTGCTCATTTAGCGCCTGACGGTAATCCCTTTATTGGCGAGGAAATCTTTGATCTCTTTAATCGTCAACTCTCGATAATGCAACAGAGAGGCCAGCAAGGCAGCATCAGCTTGTCCGTCGACAAAAGCCTCATAAATCTGTTGGAGTGTCCCGGCCCCTCCGGAGGCAATGACTGGGATATTTACTGCATCAGCAATTGCCCTGGTCAGCTGGAGGTCATAACCAATCTTGGTCCCATCGCGGTCCATACTGGTGAGTAAAATTTCGCCTGCCCCCAGCTTTTCGGCTTGCCTAGCCCAGGCCACCGCATCAAGCCCTGTCGGAGTCCTCCCACCATGTGTGAATACCTCCCAACCAGAACCTGGAACAGCCTTTGCATCAATAGCAACAACAACACATTGCGAACCAAACTTATCGGCCGCCCGAGTTATTAGATCGTGGTTTTTGATGGCCGCGGTATTAATGGATATTTTATCTGCCCCATTGGCTAAAATTGTCTGCATTGTCTCTAGGTCGTTGATACCCCCGCCAACGGTGAAGGGGATGAAGACTTTTTCAGAAACTTTGCGGACGACATCCAGCATGATATATCGTTTATCAGAGGAGGCAGTAATATCGAGGAAAACCAGCTCATCGGCCCCTTCCTGGTCGTAAAAAGCGGCTAATTCCACCGGATCACCGGCATCCCTCAACTGCAAAAACTTGGTCCCTTTGACCACTCGCCCCTCGGTGACATCCAAACAGGGAATTATCCGCTTAGCTAGCATAGTTAAACTTTAGCAGATTTACTGGCCTTTTTGAAGCTTGGTGACCTTCGTGCCTTTGTGCCTTAGTGGTTATTTTTTTCGAATTTACCACAAAGTCACTAAGTCCGAGCCAAGAATGATTCGATTTTATTTAAAGATGTATTAACAATATTTTCTTCCGTCAATTCGGCTTGTCTTATCAATTCCAAAGAGTTATCAAAGTTCCCCAACATCAAGGAAAGATGCGAATCTGTTCCCAACGCTACCTGCCAACCTTGCTTTTTGACCTCTTGAGCAATCTGCAAACAAAGCTGTTCGCTTCCTGGGCGGGAAAAGGCCGAACTATTGTTAAGCTCAATCAAAACCCGTCGTTGTTTGGCTTCAGCGACAATTGCCTCAATATTGATAGGATATTTGGGATTGCCTGGGTGAGCAATAATATTAATGTGCCGGTTTTGCAAGGCCTTGATAAGCACGTCGGTATTTTTCCGCTCCCCCTGGTCTTCATAGCCGCAACGGGGATGCAGCGCGACAATTACCACCTCTAACCCACCCCACTTTAGATCAGCTTCGGTTAGGTCAATGCGGCCATCAGCATCGATTATATTTGCCTCCACACCCCGGTAAATACGGATCCCATCGATGGTTGGCGGGACCATGCGCAGGTTGGCAAAATGATAATAATGCGGGCCACCAGGCATGGCCGGGCCATGGTCTGTCATGGCAAAAGCCGGCAAACCGATTTTTTTGGCTTGTTGGATATACTCTTCGAGGGTTGAATAGGCGTGTCCGGAAGAGACCGTGTGGACATGCAGATCGGCAGCGAATTGCATTTATTGGGAAAGTTTGGACATCTCTTCGTCGGAGATATCAAAATTACTGTGGACCGCTTGGACATCGTCATGGTCTTCCAGGAGACTGACTAGGCGAAGCATTTTCTGGGCAGCGTCACCCGTTATCTTGACCGTGGTGGAGGGAATCATGGTAACTTCGGCCGAAGCCGGTTCGAAACCAGCTTTTTTAAGTTCGTCGCGAACCTTTTCGAAAGCTTCGGGAGTTGTTTCTATTTCAATGGTGCTTTCTTCTGAACGGATATCTTCGGCGCCCGCATCTATCGCCGTCATGGACAAAGTATCTTCATCCACTCCAGCTTTTTCAAAAATAAAACTTCCTTTGCGCTTAAACATATAAGAGACAGAGCCCGAGGCCCCCAGATTGCCGCCATTTTTTTCAATAATGCTTCTGATCTCACTAGCCGCCCGGTTACGGTTATCGGTCATGACTTCGACCATCATGGCGACGCCACCCGGGCCGTAACCTTCGTAGGTTAATTCTTCAATTGAAGAGGCCCCACCACCAATCCCCTTATCAATGGCTCGTTTAATGTTGTCATTAGGCATATTGGCCGCTTTGGCCTTATCAACAGCCAACCTTAAGCGTGGATTACCATCGGGATCTCCACCCCCGAACTTGGCCGCAGTGGTAATTTCTTTGATTATCTTGGTAAAAACCTTCCCCCGCTGCGCGTCGGTTTTGGCTTTCTTATGCTTGATGGTTGCCCATTTGGAATGTCCAGACATGAGTTTATTTTAACATATTCAGGATATTTTGTCCTGAAGCTCAAGAGAAGAAGGATATCAGGTTATTGGGATATCAGAGAGCAGATCATCGGAAGATCAGGAAATCAGTCTATAGAAAAGCAAAAATATCTATTTAAACCGTCAAATGACCCTTTTCGATCAGATAAGCTCTCAGCGCCTCTTGCCATGGGCGCATGTCGTCAATGCCCAGCCTTTTCAGGTGATCATGGGCCAATACTGAATATTTTGGGCGTTTGGCCTTAGCTTTAAATTCAGCCGCAGAGACTGGGACAACGTCCACATTTAGCCCAAGATATTCAAAGATTTTTATGGCAAATTCATACCAGGAACATTGGCCGCTATTTGTAATATGGTAGAGGCCAAAGGATTTAAGCTTGATTATTTGGAGTATTTTTGCCGCCAAATCCCGCGAATATGTCGGACCGACAATCTCATCATTAACCACTCTGATCGGTTGCCCACTCTTGGCCCGCTTGATCATCCCTTCGACAAAGTTTGTCCCCCCCTTACCCAAGCTCCCTACCGAGCCAAAGAGTCCGCAGGTGCGAACCAGGTAATGCTCCCGCAAAGTTGACTGAATTAATTTTTCCCCTGCCAGTTTCGAATGGCCATAAACAGACTGTGGATTTGGCAGATCAGCTTCAGTATAGGGAGCCCCTTTCTCGCCCGAAAAAACATAATCTGTTGAGAAATGCACTAATTCTGCCTTGAGCTCTTGGCAGATTTTGGCAATATTCTGAGCGCCTTGGGCATTGACCTGAAAAGCTTTTTCACGATTGTCCTCACAATCATCAACCTGATGGTAGGCGGCGGTGTTGATGACTATCGAAGGCATTAACTTCATTAACAAAGCTCTCGCCTGTGGCACGTCAACAACATTCAAATCATTGATAGTCAAGCCGACTGCCTGAGGAAGTAATTTATGCAGATCCGTCCCAACCTGGCCATCAACACCGATAATGACAAGGGTCATTAGAAACTCCCTCTTAAATTTGTCTTATGAATAAAATTGGCTCCTCAATCCTGATAAGCTTTCCAAATCAGATATCTAGAAAGGTTTATTAGAATCAGAGCAATTATTGAAGCAATAATAACAATATCTTTTGAATATAAGGCTTCGCGATATAGAAATACCGCAGAAACATAAGTAAAAAAAGCGGAGGAAAATATGCCAAACGAAACAGAAAATAGCTTATCGACTTGGGTGGTACAATCCACCTGCAGCTTATAAAGCCCGGCTAAATTAAATATTATCAACCAGAGCATCGAAACAAAACCCAGAAATTTAAAATATTGCAAAAGCGCAAAAACATTTACCGTCTGAAATCTAAGTAAATATGCAGAACAAAAGGCAACATTAATAAGAATAAGATCGGTAGATATTTTCGCAAATAAGTACAACCAATTTCTTTGCATCGATAGAATTATACTATAATTTCCCTGAAGTTTGGCACAATTTCTTTGATTTTAGGCCTTAAGTCGCCAGCTCGACCGGCTAAGGCTAAAGATTTGAGCTCATCAAGCGTATGGCCAAGTTTTTCCATATTAAGCTCTACGGGCTTAGTAACAAATATTTTTTCATATTTTGTTGCTTTCGACCCTTCTTCTCCAGTCAAGATCTCTTCAAATAATTTCTCTCCCGGCTTAAGACCAATATATTTTATTTCGATATCCACCCCTTCCTCCAGTCCTGACAAACGGATCAGGTCTCGGGCTAAATCAACAATCTTAACCGGCTCCCCCATGTCCAAAATAAAAATCTCTCCCCCATTTCCAAGTGCGCCCGCCTGAATAACCAATTGTGCCGCCTCTGGTATGGTCATAAAATATCTTTTTGCTTCCGGATGAGTAATGGTGATTGGCCCACCAGCCGCAATTTGTCTTTTGAAAATCGGGACAACGCTGCCGCGGCTTCCCAGAACATTCCCGAACCTAACCGAAACGTATTTAGTTTTCGATCCAGCCTGAGCTTTAGCCTGGACAATCATTTCCGCCACCCGCTTGGTCGCGCCCATTATGCTGCTGGGATTGACCGCTTTATCAGTCGATATCATGACAAATTCTTTGATGTTATAACAATCAGCCAGATCAACCATATTTTTTGTGCCGATGATATTGTTAAGTACCGCCTCTTCCGGGTCCCGTTCCATTAACATTACATGCTTATGTGCCGCGGCGTGAAAAACGACCTCTGGCTGATCACTGCGAAAAATAGCTCCCATCCGATCTCGGTCCCGAATATCGGCAATGTGTGCCGACAAATTTAGGAAAGGATAACGATTTTTTAATTCATTTTCGATATCGAAAATACTATTTTCCCCCTTACCAACCAGGGTTAGCTTTGCTGGATTAAAGGCTGCAATCTGACGGCAAAGCTCGGAACCAATTGACCCTCCTGCCCCGGTCACTAGCACAGCAGAATTAGTCAAATACGATGAGATACTGACCTGATCAAGTTTGATCTGGTCGCGGCCCAACAGATCCTCAATCTCGACATCTCTAATTTGATCGACATGGACCGAGCCGTCAATCAATTCAAACATCCCTGGGACAGTCCTAAACTTTGCCCCGCTTTTCTCACATAATTCAACAACAGTTCTAATCTGCTTACGGGTCGCGGTCGGCATGGCAATAATAATTTCATCAATGCTATTACCAGCAACAATCTCGGGAATACTTTCACATCGACCCAGTACCGGCAGATGATGAATAAACATCCCATTTTTTGCTTGATCATCATCAACAAAGCCGATCGGTTGATATACATTTTGGAAGGATTTCTGCGCTTCGCGCAAAATCATTTCGCCGGCATCACCAGCCCCAACTATCAACACGCGTTTTTTATTAATTGTAGAACTTGTAGGAAAATGAGACTCTTTCCAGTAACGAATTGCCAGCCTTACTCCACCAATAAAGGCAAAACACAATAACCCCTCTACAATAAACACTTTTAGTGGGAATTCACGATTAACCGACAGGATAACAGTTCCCGCCAATAAGCTGCTACTTAAAAGAACCGCTTTAATCAGAGAAATCACTTCTCGAACACTCATGTATTGCCAGGCCCAATGATAAAGGCCGAAATTACGGAATGTGCCAATTCGAAATGCAATGCTAAGCAATATAACCCACCAGAACCGACTAACGATCGCCATTGTTCCTACTATGCCGGGACCGGTTGTAAGATAAAAAGCCAGGGGCATTGAAACAATCATTAATAAAATATCGTAAATAACCAAAATTATTAGCTTGTAGCGTCTTGCTAGATCCAACACGAAATAATACAACTTATCCATTAGTTATTCTCTTTTGCAAGGATTCAAGCCTCCGAACAAAATAACTGAAACCAATCATTATCGCCAACACGAGGAATATTAGTCCAATTCTGACAACTATACCAGAAGACAAGAACATTAGTGCCAATAAACCAAAAAGCAAAGCCAAAAAATAATAAATCAAACTAACATCGCGGTGCGACATCCCCATAATAATCAAGCGTTGATAAAGGTGCTCACGGTGCGCCTCGAAAACATTTTTTCCATTTATTCCCCGTCGGATAAAGGTAACCATTGAATCATAGATAAGGGGGGCAAAAATTATCAAGGTCAGGTAAATCGGCGCCGCATTTGCACTGCCATTTGTAAGCATCACCCCTAAGACAGCAAAATTATAACCTAAAAACATACTGCCCGCATCGCCAAGAAACAACGAAGCGGGATGAAAGTTAAAAACAAGAAAACCCATGCAGGTCGCTAATAAAAGCATCGCAATTACTGAGACAAAAAGGTTCCCAGTCATTACAGCCACTGCTATAATAAAAAAAGCACCGATTGCTGCGGTTCCACCAACCAACCCATCTATCCCGTCCATGAAATTAAACGCGTTAATAAAGCCGTAAATCCAAATAAAAGTTAGCAAATAAAGTGCCAGCTGGTTATTAAGCGCAATCTCTAGATAGCCCAATTTCAGGCCACAAGCCATAGGAATTATGGCTGCCAAAACCATGCCGGCGATCTTGGGCCTACCTCCTAAATTGACCAGATCATCAATCGTACCGACCGCAGCAATCCATGCAGCACCAAGTAAATAGCCAATCGTCTGGAGATCAGCAACTTTGAGAATAATCATGCAACCGACCAGCGAAATGAGGTAAATGGGGATACCTCCACATCGCGGGGTAATTCTGGCATGAGAACTACGTTGATTGGGTTTATCCAGGAAAAGCTCATAACGCCTGGAAACAACCTGAGCTATCCAGGATAATATTAAAGATAATAAAACAATTACTGCAAATATAAAATAAATCATACTTTAATAATCACCTCTCGCTGCTTTGCCATTTCGCCTCATATTGCCCGCTAAGCCAGCGAACAAAGCCAATCAATAATGCTAAATTAATAGCCGAAAAATAAAACGGGATATAAAGCGCCCTAATCGTCTTACCATTCCAATACAACACTGAACCAGCCAAGACTAATGCGTAATATACAGCCTGCATCGTCGCTGTCAGTTGATAGACAACATCATTATAATGCAATAAGCCCATATTTGACAAAAGTAATAATAAAAGACAAGCTGGGACAATCCATCTAACTAGACGATGGGACACATAACAAAAGAATGGCCAACCAATAAATGGGTTTAATAATCCCGGCAGCTTAAAAACTACCTGATAATGCCCTGTGGCATCCCTGACATGTCGCTTAAACTCTTGCTGAAATGACCCTGTCGCGGTTTCCCAAGCTTTGGCAGCTTCTTCGTAAATCATTTTATAACCATTTTCCACTATCTTCATGGAAAGGTAAAAATCGTCATTAATAATGCCTTCAGGAATTATATTGGCGAGTTCACGTCGAATCGCATAAATTGCCCCATTCGCGCCAACTACTGCTCCCACTCGACTTTCCATTTTCTTGATCATGGTTTCATATTTCCAGTAAAATGACTCACCAATCTCGCTATCTTTGGTCTTCAAAATTAATCGGCCGCAAACACAACCCACACGGGGGTCACAAAAGTGCCTGATCATCCCCATAATTGCGGCCGGGTCATATTCGGTATTAGCATCAGAGAACACAAAAATATCCCCCTTAGCATATTTCATCAATGAATTCAGCGTTGAAGATTTCCCACGTCTCGGCAAGTCAAAAAAACGAATATTAGAATTGCTTTTAAGAGCGCTGGCGACTATCTCTCCAGTTCGATCCGTTGAGCCGTCAGAACCGATCAAAAACTCGATTTTATCAAATGGATAATTCAATTGTCTTATATTAGCAATTTTTCTGTCGATAACTTTTTCTTCATTATAAGCGGCAATCAGCATGCTGACCTTCGGCAATTCTTTTTGCGAGATGGTACTTGGGCGGCCATTTCTGACCATAATAAGCATTAACGCTGGATATATCAGGTAGGCATAAACAATCAAAAACAAACTGAGCCAAAAAATAAAGACCAAAAGCGGCTCTAACATCTATTTCACAAGATAACGGGAAAAGATTTTTAAGGCCATTAGGGTTCTTCTCCTTTCCCCCGAACTTATCAGGAATCTAATCAATTTCTTAAATAAATATCTCGGGCGCAAATAATATTCGCGCCGAGCACGATTACAGAAATTGACCAAATCTGTACTACTCAGGTCTGAAGTATTGATCACACAATTATGCAGCCCATTTTCATCAAGCCATTGGGAAAAGTTTTTTGCCCGAATATAATTGTGTTTTTTTGCCCACTCATATACTTCCGTACCGGGATAAACCATGAGTGGAAAAAATTGCACCGTATCCATATCAATGCTTTTCGCAAAATTGAGCGTTTCCTCAAGTGTTGCAGGAGTTTCTCCCGGATTACCAGCCATAAAACAGCCGTGGATCAATAAGCCGGCTCGTTTAGCATCCTTGACAAACTGGCGGTAACGGGTCAACGTGACCCCTTTAGCAACATTATCAAGGATCTTTTGACTGCCACTCTCAAACCCAACCACGACCAACCGACAGCCGGCCTTTTTCATCGTGCTCAGCGTTTCATAACTAATATCTCCTCTAACCTCACAAGTCCAAGGAAGGATATTCCCACGTTTGACGATCTCGGCGCAGGTTTTAATTGTGTGAGCTTGATCAGCTGTAAAATTATCATCGTCGACCAATATCTCCCTTACTTCCGGGAATTCCCTAGCAATATATGCAAATTCCTCGGCAATATTCTCAGCAGAGCGATGCCTGTAACGGCGGCCAAAAAATGTTTGCGGATACACACAAAATGTACATTGCCCAAAACAACCACGTCCACCAAAAAATGAGATGACCGGATTCTGGCAATGAGCATAAAAATAATTTTTCACATCAAGATGCTTTTTATAGACCGAACTGACAAAAGGAATTTCATCAAGATTTTCGATATAAGGTCGATCGGGGTTGTGAATTATTTTCCCGTCTTGCCGATAAGACAATCCTTTGACCTGGCTTAACAACCCTCCCCGCTCAAGAACATTTGACAATTCATTTAAGGTAAAATCATATTCTCGGCGAGCAACTGCGTTGATTGATTCATCCAGAGCCAATACCTCGCCCGGCAGAGCAGAGGGATGTGTGCCGACCAAAACAATAAAAGAATTGGGCAAGATTGTTTTTATCGCGGATGCGAGTGCCACATCATTTTCGATACTCGGAGTTGATGTATCGACCACAATTAAAAGGGGAGAAAAATCACGAGCTATGTCAAGTACCTCTTGTCGCGTAAGGCCGGCAGCCGGGGCATCGATCAGCTTGACCTCATTGCCAGACCTTTCTAATACACCGGTAGCATACGACAACCAAAGAGGATAATAAATGGTTCCGCTTTTGGTTACAGCAGGGCTACGAGAGGAGCGGGAAAATTTTGGCAAATACGGAGGATTTAACATTAATATTTTCATTGTTCAAACACCTTTTTATACATTTCCAACACTTTATTGGCTGTTGCTCTCCAGGAAAATTGAGCCACCCGAGCTAGACCAGCCGAACGCAATTGTTTGTTCAACTCACGGTCACTAAAAACATTATACATTTTCTTAGCGATATCGTCTACAGACCAGGGATTAACCAGCAATGCTGCATTTCCCGCGACTTCGGACATGGACGCCGCGTCGGAGGTTATTACTGGAGTACCGCAAGACATCGCCTCTAGAATTGGGAGGCCAAATCCTTCTGAAATTGAAGGAAAAACGAATGCCTCAGCCAGACAATATAAAGAGGGGATATCTTCTTTCATAACATCTTTCAGCACCAACACACGATTAACTAATTTTAATTGATTAATTTTCTCATAGATTTCCCGTAAATAATACTGATCTGGCCTACCAGCTAGCACCAAGCCAACATCACCCACATCGCCTTCACAGAATTTCTTGAATGCTTCAATAATTCTCAATACATTCTTATACTCACTCATATTCCCCAAATGAAAAAAATATCGGCTTGGAAGGCCGTAGCGTAATCTTACGGCTTCGTTGTCAACTTGCTTCTTCAGAGAGAACAGATCATCTATTCCCGCCGAACAGGCAAAAACCGAGTCCGAATTATTATTAAAGTAGTCAACAATCTCTCTTTTTGAAAACTCCGAAGTTGTTAAAACAGCTGATGAGCGCTTGACCGATTGTGACATCATAAAATTGAAATAATTTCTGATAAACCTGCTCTTCCAGCCGTGCCTCCTGAAGAAATTCGGCAGTTTGAGCGCCATCAAGTCTTGAATAGTCACAATATATTTAATCGGCAGAAGAAAAGAAGTGAATGGCAATAGAGAGTGGAACACATCTGCTTTCTCACGAAGAGCTATCTTAGCGAGTTCGAATTGCTCCCTCAAGTCATAAGGCTTAAGGGACAAAATCACTTCTTTCGCTCGATCGCTTTGAGACAATTGGTCAGCCCAATCATTGTTTTTTATGATAACAAAAGAAATGTTTGAGGGAATCTGCAATAAATGTCTTAACAGATTGCGGCCGTATGTGCTCGGCCCGTTTTTTCCTTTATACACATTTCGAGCATCAATTAGTATTCGCATAAAATATAAAACTAGTAATGATTAAGTTTTAACAGCACATCTCCAGTAGTCTAAAATATCTATCAGTGATGTTTCAATCAAATATTGGGGCTCCCAGCCTGTGTGCGCCTTAATCTTTGCACAGTCAAGCGAGACATTAATTCGGTCATTATTCCTAAATTTATGTTGGTCACTTTGTATTGTCATTTTTTTGCCTGACAACCTGAGCAAAGCATCAACAATATCCTTTAACAGCATAACATTCCCAGAACAAATATTATATATTTCCCCAAGCTGCCCCTGCTCCATTAATAGCGCGTAAGCGCGAACGACGTCACGAACATCAGTAAAATCCCTATAATTGTTCAAGTCACCGACTTCGATCAAGTCCAGCCGCTTATTATTCTCAATTTCCGCAATCTGCTTAGCTAATGTCGGAAGAAAAAAAACATCGCTTTGCCTCGGCCCGATATGATTGAGTGGTCGGACAATTATTGTTTTGAGTCCGAATGATTTCGCGTAGCTCTGAGCAAGGGTCTCAACCGCAACTTTACTAGCAGCGTATGGGCTTTGCGGATAAGTAGCATCATTTTCAGTCAAGGGAAGCCCATCCGCCCGCTTCGTATTCCCATAAACCTCGCCAGAAGAGGCAAGAAGTATTTTACACTGAACATTTTTCAGCCTAATTGACTCCAAAAGATTAAGCGTTCCGTTGACATTAATCCTGAAGCAATTCAGCGGATCAATCAGAGATTCTTTTACGCTGGTTGCACCAGCGAGATGATAAACAAAATTGGGGATAATTGAATCAAATATTGCCGACAATGCCTTGTAATCAAGAATATCAACCGGGAACAGTTTTATTCTATTTTTGATCCCGTCGATAATTGAGGTGTTTGTCCCCGGCTTTATTAACCCAAATACTTCGTGCCCTTGTTTGAGCAACGTTTCAGCAAGATAACTTCCGACAAACCCGTTGATCCCACTAATTAAACTCTTCATTTAATATTTATTTGATTAACCTTCAAGTCATGGTCGACCATCATATTGACTAACTCATGAAACCCTACTTTAGGCTTCCAGCCAAGCATCTTTCTGGCCCTGCCCGCATCGGCAATAAGCAGATCGACTTCGGCCGGCCTAATAAAAGCTTGGCTTTGTTCAACATATTTGCTGGCTTCCAACCCAACATGAGCAAAAGCCGTATTTACAAAATCTCTTACGCTATGTGTCTGACCGGTTCCAATGACAAAATCATCCGGAGCATCCTGCTGAAGCATGAGCCACATCGCCTCAACATAATCCCCTGCAAATCCCCAGTCCCTTTTTGCTTCAAGGGTGCCTAAGTAGAGTTTGTCCAATAAACCAAGTTTAATTTTAGCAACAGCGTCAGATATCTTTCGTGTCACAAACTCCCTACCTCGTCTCGGGGACTCATGATTAAATAGTATTCCTGAACAGGCAAAAAGGTTATAGGATTCGCGATAGTTGACCGTTATAAAATGTCCGTAAGCTTTTGCCACTCCGTATGGGCTCCTGGGATGAAAAGGAGTATTTTCGTTTTGCGGAACGTCCTTCACTTTCCCAAACATCTCGCTCGATGACGCCTGGTAAAACCTAATGGTTGGCTTAATAAGTCGAATCGCTTCAAGCATTCTTGTTACGCCAAGCGCAGTATACTCGCCGGTCAACACAGGCTGACTCCATGAAGTAGGGACAAATGATTGTGCTGCAAGATTATAAACCTCATCAGGCATCACCTTTTTTATTACTTCAATGATAGATAATTGATCTAACAGGTCAGCCTGCTCCAAATGCACTTTATCAATTATATGATTGATCCGATCAAAGGCTTCGGTACTTGATCGTCGGACAACACCATGAACATCATAGCCCTTATTTAATAAAAGTTCTGCCAAATATGAACCGTCCTGGCCAGTAATACCCGTAATGAGAGCTTTCATTTGCCACCCCTTTCCGTGTTCTATTTCGCTAAGACTGACTGATAAACCACTTTAATTTTCGATATCATTCTGTCCATAGTAAATCTTTTGGTCGCAGATTCATAAGCATGCTGACGGATTTCCCCAAGCGAGGCAATATTCTTGACACAATATCGGATTAAATTGGCTAACCCATCAATATCACTAGCCTCAAATGAAAAGCCATTGAACTTATCGATAACAACTTCCGAGAGCCCTCCCGTCCGGGATGCGATTACAATTTTTGATGCCACCATGGCTTCAGCTGCTATTAGGGAGAATGCTTCATGATGGACTGAAGGAACTATGCAAATATCAACATTCCTAATAACTTCCAGAGTATTGCTGACCCAACCAAGAAAAAAAACCACTCCTTCTAGGCCATTTTCAGTAATCAGCGAATCCAAATGCTCAACATAGTGGTTAATATTATTTTCACGATTTCCCAAAACATAAAACCTAATTTTACCAAGCAAATCTGGATCCGCCTCTTTGATTTTTGCTAATGCTTTGATGACGTTGTGTACGCCTTTATTCTCAGTGAAAGTAGCAACCGCAGTCACCATCTTCACGATATCATAACTCGCATCGACACCAATAATCTTACTAATTTTTTGATGATCAAGCGGGGCTTCATCAAAGCTAATGCCATTATAGACCACGACAATTTTCCTCGGCTCGACTCCGCCACTAACTAAATGGTTCTTAACATTATTGCTGACAACGATGATAGCATTGACAAAATGAGATAGAAATATCTTCAGTTTCCTTTCGATCCAACTATGGTCAATCGTTTCGTGACAATGCCAGATCAGCGGAATACGCAAAAGCATAGACGGAAATAATGCATAAATGACCGAGGTGTAATTATTGGCATGGACAACATCAACTCGTTCCTTGTTGATAATGTTTATGATTTCGATAATTGGCCCAAAGATTGTCAGAATAAAGAATAGCAGCCAAAATCTATTCTGCCGGCGATTAATCTTCCCCAGAAATTTGCTTTTGTAAGCAATAATGCGCCCATTATTTTTCAGCTCGCCGATAAACTGTTTTGAGCCATAGGCAACAACCGAATCCAGGCCAATATTCTCAACTATCCTGGCCAGCAATTTCTCGGCCCCGCCAAGATTTCTTGATTGGTTAATAAACAATACTTTCATTACATTTTTCCGCGTGAATTCGATTGTATGCCAAGACCCATCCAATTAGCAGCCAAAAGTAAATAGAAGCCCATATACTCGTTCCCACTGAGTATGCAAATGCGGCTCCAAACAGACCTGAGAGAACTCCCTTGAAGATAATTTTATCACAAACATCTTCATTCCGCTTTAATGTCTCAAGAGCGGAGCGAATAAAAGTTATTCCCATAAATATAAACAATCCTAGCCCCAAAACACCGGTTTCTGAAAACAACTGGTAATAGTCAGAAACCGCAGTTTTCTTGCCGTTATATGGATTCAGTTCCGGATTCCTCCTAGTCAGATTATCATCAAGATATTGCCCGTGGAAGTAAGGATAATTCCCAATACCTACCCCAAGTAGCGGATGAGCATAGACAATTTTTATCGCCGCATTCCTCCTTTGCATTCTAATGCCGCCCCCCTGAGTAAGAAATCCTTTCTCAACAACAAAACTTGAGATTTTGTTTAATCCCGGCAAATAGTTAAAAGCAGCGGTAAACGTTGCCCCGGTAATTAACGTGGCAATCAGAGCGAATGAGACGACTCTTTTCTTCTTGATGTATTTCGCATTTAAAACTGCAAACATTGTGAAGCCTAGAGCGAGACCTATCCAGCCCCTTGTTGAAAAAGAGAAAAATAAGGCAATAACTTGAATTAATAGCATAACGTAATATTTCGGTTTCTCTAATGGATATTTGATTGACAAAGCCAATGTAATTATCATTGACACTAACAGATATTCAGAAAGTACGCCCGGCTCGCTCATAAAGCCTGAAATACGCGGCAAATCTCCCATATGCGTCGCCGAAAAACTGATAAACAGATTCAGGAGGCCAGTTGTTCTAATTAAATAAATTGTTTGATAGATACTGAATAAACCGACGAAGACCCCGCTATAAACAAATATCCTCAAGATTCTTTCCAACTCTGTTTTGTCCTTAACATAATTGGAAGTAAATAAAACTAGTATAAAAAGAGATAACACCCTAATTAGAGAAGTCCATGCCAGCACTCCAGGCGCATTGATTCCACTAGCCCATTCAAGTCCTAACATAAAGTGTGGAATATCCGGAGCCAGCAAAACCGACAGAAAACAAACAAGAACAAAAAGAAGAAACATAGATAAGAATCCGGGAAAATAAAAAACTGTTTTTTTCACCAGAGCCACGTAGAAAAACGATAATAACAATAGAAACATAAATATCAGCTCTGGCAGCTTTAAGCCAAAGGAGAGACGAAAAGCCAGAAAAGGAAGCGTAAATATGAACAGATTAAATATATTGGCCATCATGACATTTAGCTTATTTTATTCTTCCATCCATAGTATCTTCCGGAAAGAATCGCCCAATAGCATTTCGCCATCACAAACTTTAACAATACAAATGATTTAAATATACCCAGCAGAGGCCGAGTCAGGTAATACAAAACAAACCAGATTGGAAAATGATTCTTCCGCAACACCCGTCCAAATCCTATAGCATATCTTTTCGTCTTTTCGAGTCCTGCCCGATCATACTTTAGAGTCAATTGCCTATGTCTAACAATGATTTTTGGGTCAAAATACAACCTTGCGCCAGAAGCCAATAGGCGCAACAAACAATCGATTTCCTCGCCTGACTGGCTGATGGTTCCGGAACCCACTCCAAGTGATTCGTCAAAAAAACCCGATGGGCTAATTATTTTGTAAAGGAAGAACAAGGTTACCGAGGTGCTCCGGCGCCAAACATTGTATTTGTTGATAAACCCAGGTTCTTTATCAAATCTAGTAGCAACATCGTTATTGTTTTCATCCAAACAAACTCCGGTCAAACCGTCAAGCATTTTGTCGGACAGGAAGTCTGAAACCACAGTTTCAAGAAGATCCCGCGGGTACCAGCAATCATCATCAGGGAAGCCGACAATCTGCCCGGAAACCTGCATCAGCCCCGCATTTCTTGCACGAGACAACCCTCGTTGTGACCTGATGTGCTTAATTGGAAGCTTTTCGCCGAAATTCTTAAGCAAAGCAACCAATCTATCATCTTGATTCTGATCAACAACGATTAATTCGTAATTCGTATACGTTTGAATTGACAATGAGATTAAGAATTCGCGTAGCTCAGCAACACGGCCAACTGTTGCCAGCACTAAAGATACTTTCATGCTGATTTTCCCCACCTTCTCAATCGGTCAACAGCAAAGTTTTTGACCTCCTTGGCCAGAGGCATGCCTTTCAGCAACCTCTTTATCTCAACAGAGAGAAAATATCCAATCTTAGAACGATAGGACGGTTTTATGATCACGAATTTATAAAGATCAATTTTTTTATCCGTCCAAAAGAATTTGTATCTTTCCCCCCCACGCAATAAATCAAAGACCTTTACCCCTTTTCCCAACGAAGACTTTATAACACGGGCCAATAGCAGCTTGCCAGGAGAATATTTTTGAAAATCTGGGTTGAAGGTCGGCGTATACCAGTAGAATCGATTGTCGTAAGAAAAACCATAATGCAGCGCAATCACCTGGGAGTTCAAGCACAGGCAATCGAGCTCAATCAAAGAATCCTTTTCCAATAATTTAGCCAGTGAAGCATATCTCATTCTGAGGCGATCATCACCGAATTGGCTAGGCATCCCCCTATCAGCCCATCTCTTTTTGTGTAGTTCAAAGAAGCTGCTGAGTACTGCTGTTATATCAGCGCTTTTGGTATAGACATGCATTGTCAGTTCTCCGATTTTCCGGATATTGTTTTCCTGACGGTTGATATCATTTCTCACTCTCTTATTAAGACTCCTTAAATAGAAATCGAAATCTTTACAATCGTCGAGATCGATGAACACTGAAATGTCGATTATTTCATTGAAATAGCGAAATTTGGAATCCTTCTGGTTCCTCCAATACGACAAGAATGGAGAGGTTGCCGGCAAATAGATAAATTCCGCCCAATTCCAACAATTCTGGTTGTTTTTGACACATTCAAAGATTAGTTCAAAGCACTCTTGTTCTTTGCCTGTGATAATAAGGTCCATATAATCCGATACATCATGAGCAATGAACTGAAGTCTCCTATACAGGACTAACGGCCCGAACTTTTGAATTTTAATCATAAATGGGGCAGCGGCAATAATCTCACCCCGTTCTCTGATGATAATAATGAACAACTTATGCCCAAATCCGTAAAATTCCCACCAGTTGGCGAGCCATTCATAAGTCAGAAAAAAAGTGTTTGAGCGGCTTTTTTTGAGCGCCCTGTTCCATTCTTCCTTTAAAGCCAGGAATTTATCAAATTCAGTTATGATACTAATTTCCATGTTATTTCCACAAAGGGATCGCGACAACTTTATTATAAAAATCTAGACGCTCGTACTCCCCGCTCGGCAAGGTGGGCCAAGGAAAACATTCAAAGCCTTTATCGTACATTTGAGCTAGAAATTGTTCTCTGTTGCTTACTAAAACTGGAAAAACGTACGGAACCACACCTTCAGGGAGCACCTTAAAAATCGGAGCCCCAACCTTAAGGTTATTAAGCCAATACTTGAAATTGCCGCGTCTCACCTTCACAATTTGGGCCGCGTTCGTTTTCCTGACGACTAGATCCATCATTTTTGAACTACCAACAAAATATCTTCTTATATTTGTTTCTTCATCACAACTCTCATCTTTCGGAAAATAATCGGCCTTTCTTCCCTGCATTGTTTTAAGCAACTTAAATAAATTCACTCCTGACAGATTTTCTATAGTTTTGTTTATCTGCCAGAGATAAAACATTAATCCCAACTCATGTTTTACATATCTTTGCACGCCTTTCAAGTTAAGCGCGGGATTATTCACCAGCAAAATGGCACCATTAGGGATGGGAAGTGTCTTGCGCAGGCTAAAAATCGAGATATCTCCAAAGCCACCAAGCTCTCGATCGCCGTCTTTACTCAAGAAACCATGGGCATTGTCCTCGATATAAAATATACCATATTGGCCGCAGATATCCCTCATTGTTTTATGATCAGCAGAAAAGCCGAAATAGTTAACAGCCATGATGGCTTTTGTGCTCTCATCAATCTGGCGCACAATTGTGTTTTTGTCTATCGAAAAGTCCGGATTGACCGGATAATATTTTACCTTGACGCCAAGATAATTAAATGGCGCCAGCATAACATTACAGATAAATGAAGGAATAAGTACATTATCACCACTCCTGATGCCTAAGAGCTTCAACCCCTCCAATAATGCCACCCTGGCATAAGCATACACAATCGCCCTCGAGTTATTATTTAAAGGATAAGGCATAACCTGGTCTTTGCCGAAAAGAATTCCCAAATCGATAACCGGTGCAGCCGCTACCCTTTTCATTTGAACAATCTCCGAAGCACCTTGACAAGCAGCGAATCGCTTTTCATGGTTAATTTCAATCTAAAAGTTAGCTTATTGTCATAGCCGGATACACCGATTCGCTTTAAAGAATAAAGCCTATTTGCCTGATTAACCGGCCCATCGATAGTCGAAAAAGCGGCCTGATAACCGGCTTCCATAACCAGCTGCTCGTGAATCGGCAGAAAATCTGAAGGGCCACCATAAGGGTAGGCGAATAGCTTTACCTGCGAGCCGATTTGCTGTTCAATAGCGGCTTTTGAGGCTGATATCTCTTGTTTGGCCAGACCGTCTTCAGTTTCAGAAAGTTTAACATGATTTTGAGTATGCCCGCCAAACGAAATCCCATTATTTGCCATCTCGCTTACCTCATCCCAATTGATTGACGACCTATTAAGGCCATTAATACTCACCCCAAGTGCTGTTGCTATCATATCCACCACCTCGCCTTCCCGTCCCGCAAAGTTTTTTTTGATTATTTTTTCAAATGCACGCATCGCGACAGGCTTGTTTGTCAAAGAAATCGAGTGGTTAAAAATCTTTATGGAATTAAGTTTTGTATTCAACAGACACCATTCAAGATAATCCCACCAATAGACGTCATCGGTACCAATATATTTTGTAGGCAAAAAAGCTATCGCCGCCACTTTAGCGGCTCTTAATGCGGGATAGATAAATTTATATAAATCTGCTTGACCGTCATCAAAAGTTAGCAACATTGCATTGCGCGGAAAAGCAAATCCGTTATTAATACAGCTCAGGAATTCGTCTTGAGAAAGCAGAACGTAATGTTTTTTCAGAAAGTCAATTTGCCATTTGAAATTGTCTAAAAGTATCGTCCCCGCGGCATTGGGATACGTTGTTCCATCTAACAATGCCGGTCTTACCCGATGATACATAAGAACTATACAAATATTATTCATTTGCCAATTATTTTCTGATCAGATATAAGTAAGTAGGGCTTGCGCCCCTTAACTTCATAATTGAATTGGTGGCTGCCGAAAACGCTTGATATAGCAGGTCATTATAGGTTAACGACCTGAAAAGCTTATACATCTTAAGCGGGACCATCGTTTCCTTCATCGTAAAGCTTTGATAGCCAATCTTTTTTAATTCGGGTATTAAAGCGCGATAGGTGTTACATAAACCGCGACTAACAGCGAACATTGCCAAACAAATTACCCCGTCGGCTTTTAATATTCTGTGGAATGTCCGGAAATATTCCAACTGGTATTCGGCATCATCAGTCCTTGTGAACGGATAAAATTCTTTGGCGTGAACAATATCATAAGATTCATCCGGCACATTATCCAGATCAGTCGCTGACTGGCAATAGAAAGTGCATAATGGATAGTGATTAACCGCATACTCTATGGCATCGCTGCTTATATCTACCCCAACAACATTGGCTCCTTTGTTATTCGCCCTAAAAGCACCCGTGATTGCCCCCATGGCACAGCCTAAATCGAGGATACTTTTTCCAGCAAGATTAAATCCTTGCTTATTAAGCCAATCTTTAAGGCCATCTACGTATAGGCCAGCAACGCCATCTTCAGTAATAGCATGAGGTTTGATGAGATCGCAATTGACCCCCGTCCTGAATGCATAAAACGCTCCGAAATCACCAACACCCTTTAGCTCTTTCCGATCAACCAGAGTTCTCTCTCTGATTTCTTGCATTCTCAGGTTCTCCGGCAATATCCATTCGCAATCTTTTTCAACCATTTACCCGCTCCTTTTTATTCATTTACTCAAACAAATTGAGCCTTTTCCCAAAAAACCAGTTTACTAATCGGGAAAATATTTCGTAATTCAATAAATAACTGAAAAGCAGATAGACAACGATTCTAGGCGACCCGGTTGTTCTAAATATTTCAGTAAATATCGCTCTGGCTTTGTGGAAATGTCCGTTTTTCCATTCAAGCAGCCCCTGACGCTTTTGCAAGTTAATTTCCTTCGAAAATATTTCTCGGGCGTAATCCTGGCGAAAATTAGGAATAAACTCATTTAATCTTTCCAGAACCCTCTTTTCTTCGTTGATCGCCTCATTTTCTTTTCCCCAGCTATAATTATGTTCATGGATCCTGTATTTTGCTAACGGCTCATTGACATAATCGAGCGAATAACGAGAAGCGATACGAAGAAAAAGGTCATACTCTTCAACCATCATCATGTCAGAAGGGAAATAACCCACTTCATCCAAAACCGATCGTTTAACAACCACGGTCTCACATGACAGGCAATAATTACGAAGCAGTTCGCGAAAAGCCATTCCACGGGGAGGTTTTCGTTTGGCATAAATTGAGTACAAATCGCCTTCGCTATTGAAGAATATCGTATCACAAAAGACCATACCTAACTTAGGATTAGCTTTAAACAATGCTAATTGTTTCTCAAGTTTATTCGGCATCCAGAGATCGTCATGGTCAAGAAAGGCGATATATTTACCACTGGAATGTTCGATGGCCTTGTTGCGCGTCGCTCCAATCCCCTGATTAGTCTGATAATAATATTTGATACGTGAATCACTAAACGATTTAATGATCTCAGCCGTGCGATCGGTCGAACCATCGTCAACAACAACTATTTCAAGATCTCGGTACGTCTGGTTAAGAGCGCTAAGCAGTGTTTCGCCGATATATTTTTCATCGTTGTAAACTGGGATATTAACACTAACAATTGGCATTTTAACTTTCCGCAAAGAATGACTCGACTGCCGCAATAACCTTCTCAACCTCGGCATCGGTCATGTCATAATAAAGAGGCAAGGTCAGTATTTGCTTGTAAGTTTCTTCAGTGGCAGGCAGAGGAGTCCTGTATTTTTGACAGAACGTAAACATATGACTTGGAATATAATGAATACCAGAACCAACCCCTTTCTCTTTTAAATGGTCGATCAGGCTATCGCGGCCATCAATAACTTTAATAATATAAGTAAAAAGAGCTGTTTCTGAATAATTTGTCTTTAAAACAGATATCCCTGCAATCTTGTCAAATGCCGCATCATAGCGCATAGCAATTTCATTTTTCCTGGCAACAAAAGCAGTCAATTTCTTTAACTGCTCCAGCCCAATCACCGCGTTGATGTTGCTCATATGGTAACGATACCCCTGCGTCAACACGTCATAAAACCAGCTTCGCTCGTTCCGGTAGCGGCTCCAAGTGTCCTTGTCGATCCCCAGAATCCGTTTTTGCTGCATAGTTTCCAAGAGTTTTTTGTCGGAAAATACCAACGCACCACCCTCTCCACAAGTGATATTTTTGATCGGATCAAAGCTAAAACAAGTAATATCCCCAAAAGAGCCGATTTTTTTCCCTTTGTATGATGAACCGAAAGCATGAGCAGCATCCTCGACCACCCGTAAGCCATGTTCTGAAGCCAGATTCATGATCGCTGCCATGTCGCATGCTTCCCCTCTATAGTGAACCGGCATGATTACTTTTGTCTTCTTGTTAATCTTTCTTTTCAAGTCGCTAATATCAAGATTAAGCGTCTCGGCTTCAATTTCGCAGAAAACTGGAGTTGCCCCTGTCTGGGTAATCGCCTGGATGCTGGCAACAAAAGTCAGCGACGGTACAATTACTTCATTCCCGATTCCGACACCCAGAGTATCGAGCGCCAGGTGAAGAGCGGTCGTTCCAGTATTAACAGCAATCGCCTGCCTATTGGGGTCACCAAGATATTCAATAATTTTATTTTCAAATTCTTTGACCTTTGAACCCATACCAAGCCAACCAGCCTTAAATACATCTCCAACAGCTTTTAGTTCTTCGTCACCAATTGATGGTCTTGATACTGGGATCATAGTGATTCTTGCCTCCTTAGACAGACCTGTATACAGACATTAATTTGTTTACCGCTACATCCCATGTAAAAGTATTAGCATAATGATGAGCCATATTAAGTTTATTCTGATCTGGACTTGATTCAATTGCGGCGGTCAACCGACTCACCAACTCGTTGATGCTCTTGGGATCGAAATAATTCACATATTGCTTCCCCAACTCGCGAAATACTGGTATATCCGATGCGATGACTGGACAATAGCAAGCCATCGCTTCTAATAATGGAAAACCAAAGCCCTCATATAGACTCGGGAATACAAGCGCGATGGCGTTACTATATAGGTCGATTAATTCATTATCTGAAACAAAACCCTTATCATGAACCTTCTCCAATAATGAAAACTTTTCAATAAGATCAATTTCACTACGCTTGTCTTTCTCACTGGTATCCGGGCCAACAGCAACTAGATGGATATCATCATATTTATGCTGAATCTTGGCAAAGGCTTGAAGCAATAAATAATAGTTTTTATAACAATTCCTACCTCCCACGAACAAGATGTACTTTTTCCCTCTTCGTTTTTCTGTTTTTTGTTTGACCCCAATAAAAGAATTATTAAGACCGTGATAAATGACCGTAATTCGTCCTTCAGGAATATTATAAAGTCGCATAATGTCATTTTTAGTATTTTCTGAAACAGCAACCACCTTTTTCGAGCGACAAATAGATTCCTTATCTGCACGCACAAACGATTTAATCTGAGGCCCATTCCCAAATATTTCAGGAAATAATTGAATATTCAAATCATGAACAGTTGTGACGATCGGGGTTTTCCCAACCCAAACAGGATAACTATTAAGTGTGCTATGAAAAATATGACTACTTGATGCCCCACTCAGCTTCATCGCCATACCAAGCTTTAGTGCTCTTCCCCTCATTGAGCCATTGAATCGGCCAGGCAGGCCCCAGCATTCATCAAGCCATTTAAAATGAGAATTATTTGCATTACTATTTATTATCTTCTGAAAAGCACGATTATCGTTTTTGGGGGCGTACAGGATACATTCGTAATCAGCACTGTTTTCCAATAGACCGCAGATAAGATTTTCCCACATGCGTGAAATACCGCCATATGTTTCTCTAGCAAAGTAAAAACCATCGTAGAATATTTTTATTGCTTTATTCATTTAACTAAACTCCCCAACAATAGTACAAGGCAAACTATCAGGTCCCTCAATAAATAAAGGGAAGACATAAACCTTCTTTAGCTTGCCTTCCATGAACGAAAGATCCATATCCTCAATCAGCAGCACCGGCGCCCCCAGACGAATATTGTCACCAAGCAACATTCTATGTGCGTTTCGTCCTTCTTCTCTCATTTGAAATCCCGATATGGATATCGAGTCTATCCCAATTGCTTTTATGTGAGGATGGGCCTGACGCAGCCATTCCGCCGCAGCAACGGAGATGCCCGGATTATTTATCCGGTACCTCTTCTCCGATCGGAATTTATAAAAACCAGTACGAATTAAAAGCAGATCACAATCACCAATACTTTCTAAATCTGAAATATCAATCAATTCATTGTCACCCTTAACACAATCAATGAGTTGAGGGTGATTAAAGATTAACTCGTCGATCCGATACTGGGAAATCGACCTGCCATCTTGATAAAAATGCCTTGGCGCGTCAATATGAGTGCCGCTATGCCCAGAGAATGAGACCGTCGCAGAGTTGCATGAGTCGTTTGCTGATATCTTTTTATCAAAGGAAACCACTACTGGAGCAGTTTCCCCAAATAAAGGAGTTTCATTGCTTAACATGTACGAAAGAAGTTTATACATAATTATGCATCATCCGATCAAGATCAAACAGATCATTTATTTTCGCCTCTATATTCAGACCAATAAACGGATCATCATCGGTCACCCTTCCAATAAATCTAATGCCCAACTCCTTGACCCCATCCCAATCATCAATCGAATCGCCGACAAATAATATCTCATTAGGCTTAAAATTGTATTTATTCATAATATTCACATTATGAAGCGATTTCTTCACTGGCGAGCCCAGAACCTCCTTAAAATACATTTCAATCCCTCTCTCTTTTACGATCTCCTTTATTTCATTATCCGGAGTTCCCGATACGATAAAGAAATAATATTTTCCATAATACCTGCCAAGAAATTCCCGCGCTCCCCTGACAAAAGGACATCTGACAACCTGATCATAAACAAATTTTGAGAATTCAACCCCAAGTTCCGCCATCTTTTCTTCTGTAAGTGGCAGATGAAGGATGTCGCTGTAAATCTTTTCAAACTTTTCGAATCTCGGCATTCCGCCGTGGGCCAAATGGAATCTGACAATATTCTCGATGTCTTCCGGAAACTGTTTGAATAAATGCGCAAATGCCTTAGCTTTAATATCCATCGATTCGACCAAAACACCATCAAAATCGAAAATAATCGCCTTAATATCATTAATAACCAAGATATTGCTCCCGGATTTTTCGCCATCCATCTGTTGTACACTGAGGCTCAGGTCTTCTTCCTTTTAATTCCTCGACCTCAAAGACCTTTTTTGCAACAACAATCTGATGATTACGAAAATGAGGGAAAACATTAAAGAGTTGGAAGAAGAGCCCCCCCAATAAACGCCCTGCTTTACACCTAATTAATTTGAAAATATTCAATCCAGTATCATCGTGCTTTTCCTTCTCTTTTTTTCGAATCACTTTTCCATCTCCGACCATATATTCGCCTTGCCTGCGATCAAAATACATATGTTCTACGATTTCAAAACCGCTGTTTCTGATTATCCAGATAAGATCATCCTTGGCATATTCACGGTAATGCGGGCGCCAATCGCCCATATAAAACATATTAGTCAAAATGGGTGGCGGCAAAGGCGACCTTCCAAAAATAGTACTAAGAAAATTCCAAAAGTTAGTAATATTATCAGTAGTAATAATGATATGCCCCTCTTTTTTTAGACAGCGATTTGCTTCATCAAGGGCATGAATCGGGTTAGCGAGATGCTCCACCACATCAAGAAATAAAACAATATCTAGATCACGGTATGGTATTGCATTGACTTTTTTAGGGGAAAAATATGATGGATCAAGCTCAGTTTCTAAAAGATTTACTCCCATATCTTTCATGCCAGCAATAAACTCATTGGAAAAGCCAAGACCAACCCCGTAATACTTAAAAACTCCCTTAGGATAAAATTCACTTATCACCTTCGGCAAAACACCAGGGAAGACGCCAAAATCAATAACTGAATAAGCGCTCTTAACCAAAGCGCCAACCCTGGTTAAGACAATAAAATACCGATAATAATTCGCGATCAGGTCATTCTTGCCCTTATATTCGGCTCGGAAATCATTTTTTATTGTATCCCAATCAAACGGTATATATTTAGCTGCGTAGCGTGAAAATTCCTCAAATAATTTCTTTTCGCGAGTTGTTCCATTAATGGTTTCCATGTTTATATTGTCCTGCCTACCTTTTCAGCTCAGCGTGCAATCTCCCCATCATCTCTAATATCCCCTGCCCAAGATCGACATAATGATTGCTTTGGACTCGCTTCGCTAGTTTGGGACTAAAATTATACGGAGTAATCTCATAATGCTCGCTCGAATCAACAGGCTTATATTCAATCTGTATCACATTATTCAGCATCTCCTTGATCATGATCATAATATCCTTAATCTTAATCTGCTGATTACCAGTTATGATAATATGTTGGTTGGTAAATTCAGGAGCAAGAGCGTCAACGCTCAGACGAGCAGCATCGAGGACGTGGATATAATCACGGAGTTCTTCTCCATCCCCGTTGCGAGAGATTTTTCCCTCAAGTAAGGCTTGTTTAAGTACTCGATGAACCCAGTTGGTCTCGCCGGAGCGCGGCCCATAAAGGGAACCGTAGCGAACAACCGTGTAGTCAAGACCATAAACCTCCTGATAGTTTTCAATCAACAGCTCGCACGCCTGTTTGCTAGTCCGATAGAAGGAACCAGCCCTGCTGTAAACATATAATGTGCTGGCGAAAACAAAGCGTTTGACCTTCGCTTTTCGGCATGCCTCCAAAATTACCGTCGTGCCTAAAATGTTGTTCTTAACAGTGAACAGCGGTTCCTTTTTTGCTGCATCAAGATCTGCTATACCGGCAAAGCTGTAAACCGCATCCACACCTTCGACCGTTTTATTGACCAATGCCTCGTCATTAATATCGCCAACTACCATATCTTGCCCAACCGAAAGATACTGAGACGGTTTCAGATCAAAAACAACTACCTTGTTTCCCCGACCCGACAAGGCGTCGGCCACATGGCTACCCAAAAAACCCGCACCTCCAAAGACAACAACTTTCATTGCGCCACCTCCAACCCTTTTAATAGATTACTAACCGCCTCCATCTCCATTTTGATTCTAGCTTCTTTGGCATAGGAGCCGATATGCGGCGTAACTATGACATTTGCTAGTTCCAAAAGCGGCCCATTATATGGCTCCTGAGAAAATACATCGATCGCCGTACCAGCCAGCCGACCGTTCTTTAAGTTTTCATAAAGAGCTTGTTCATCAACGACTCCGCCACGCGCAACGTTAATCAACCAGGCCCCCTGCTTCATTATCGCCAGCTCGGTGGTCCCAATGACCTGCTGACTGCCGGAAACATGAATGGTCACGATATCTGCCCAGCCAAGCAATGTTTCTTTCGTTAAAGCCTTGTTTTTACCAATACTCTCTTTGATCAGTGGGTCAAAAAATCCGATCTCACAGCCAAGCGCGGCAAAAAGATCAGCCGTCTTCCGGCCAATCCGCCCAAAACCGATAATTCCGACTTTCTTACCGGCGATCAGATTCCCCATTATTTTTTTCCAGCCTCCCACCCTTATCGTCCGGTCCATTTCACCGATTCGTCGTAGAAGATTAAGCACTAGGCCAATCGTCAATTCTGCAACCGCCTGCGTCGGCGCATCAGGCGTGTTAAATACATTAATTCCCTGCTCTTTAGCCGCCACCAAGTCAACATTATCCATTCCAGCACCACAGCGGGAAATAACTCTCAATCCCGGCAACTGTTTAATAATTGTGGCCGTCAATGTTTCGGTCCCGGCGATCAAGCCGTCCATTCCGACCGCTAACCCTAACAGTTCGTCATTGTTCAGTTTTCGGCCATGCGGGTTTAGAGTGTAAACAATGTCAGCCTTAGTCAGAGCCTCGAGCGGTGCCCGATCGAATTCCGCGAAGGAGCTGGTCGAAATTAGCACTTTCATTCTTTCACCCTATATTTTGTCATCAGCTTGTCGCCGCGCATCGCCGCCTCGACCTCTTGCAGGTCTTCCAGCGTGTCAACGCTGTAAGTTTCCAGATCGCTTCGGATCAACTTTACCTTATAGCCGTGCTCCAACACCCGAAGCATATCAACCGATTCAACGATCTCCAGCGGCGTCGGCTCAAGCTCATTGAACTTCAGCAGAAAATCGCGTCGGAACGGGATAACACAGACCTGCTTGAACATGGGGACTTCTTTAGCCCCTTTTTTCCACGACGGGATCGGCTCCCGGGAAAAATAGAGGGCAAACCCCTGCTGGTCAAAAACAACCTTGACTTCATTAGGGTCATTCTGTTCTTCGCGTGACATCGGGGCCATCAGATTGGAAACCATGATCACCTTGTCAGCCATCAGCGGATTGACGGCCGCTTCGATCATTCTCGGATCAAGCATCGGCTCGTCTCCCTGGATCATCACCACGATGTCGCATTTCTTTCCGGATTCTTGTTCCGCCTTCAGCATCGCCTCAGCCGCCCGGTCGGAAGCCCGTTCATGCGTATCTTTAGTCATAATTGCTTTGGCACCGATTGAAGCGGCATAGTCCATAATCTCCTGGTCACAGGTTGCAATATAGACTTCATCCAGAACATTACTCATTTTACTTCGAAAATAAACGTGGCCAATCATCGGGATGCCGTGGATATTTGCCAGCGGCTTCCCCGGATAGCGGCTCGATGCCATCCTAGCAGGGATAATACCAATATTTCTCATAATCTTTGCTCCTCCCATAATTATGGCCGGCGCGCCAATGCAAGCATATGGCTTGACAGCCGGTTGGTCGCCAAAAACCTTTGGAATCTTTTCATGACTTTCTCTTCCTGTCCCAATAGATAATCAAGGTACTCATTCTTTTCCTGCAGCGGGAAGCCGGCATTTTTCTCCCGGAGAATAATATCAACATCAAGCATCCCCGGTGTCTCGACCAATACAGTTTCAAACCCGGCCCGGCTCATGATGATACCCATCGAGTTTGGGTTAAAGTAATTTAGATGTTCGGGCGGAGTGATATTCTTGGTTTTGTCTTTAAGAATCTTGAAATCAAATCCCTCACCATTGGGTGTGGCGACCGATAAATAACCATTGGGCCGCAAGACACGGAAACAGTCACGTAAAAAAGTGAACGGGTCAAAAAGGTGTTCGATCAGGTCGTTCATACATATAAAATCCACTGAGCCATCATCCATATCTGACACCGAACCCTTTTTTGCGTTCATCCCATTCTCCTTGAGAACATCGACACAGTTATCAGAGAGATCTAGGGCAATGACATCAGAAAAAAAACCAGAATTTTTAAGCGCAACAGTGAATGCTCCAGACCCAGCCCCCACATCCAACGCCACTCCACCGCTGGCCATGCCCTGTTTACGCATGCCGGCAATGATTTTTTTAATCCGCGGACCGTACTGCAATGCCTTTCTCTCTACATCGGCTTTTATCAGCAGCTGCGTCCACATCATCGGAGCTTCGTATTCATTATAGTAGATTGAAAGTAAATCATCTTTAGGACGAGGAGAGCAGAAGATGGTTGAGCAATCATCACAGGTCTTGTGTTGGAACCCATATTTCCTGAAGGATTTAATCCCTTGTTTTCCGCAGGCGGGACAGTCCACATCAACAAATTCCCGATTAAAGCGAGTATAGAATTTTATCCCGTCTTTTTCTCTCTGCCGCAAAACACTTTCATAATCCCCTTTAGGACGCATCTGTTCGTAATGTTTCATTTTTGCCTCTCCCGGCACTGTTTAACTGCCATGGCGCTGTTTTCTGACAGATATATTGTGTCAATTCCAAAACCGATAAAACGAAAGCCCTGTTTTATTCTTGTCTCATAGTCTACTGTCGACGGTCTGACAATATGAATTCCGAGCGCGATCTTATATTTTTTCACTTTTTCGACGATACTATTGATTTCGTCCTGAAATTTACTGTCGTTGAATTTCCCTGGGATACCCATCGAGCCTGACAGATCATATGGCCCAATTATTATTGCGTCAATGCCTTGGACTTTGAGAATGGCGTCAAGGTTAGAGACCGCATCAATATGCTCTATCTGAACGACCAAGACGCTATCGGCATTGGCAACTTCAATATATTCCTCGAATTTGTTCCCGAATTCATGAGCGCGACCAAGGCCAAAGCTTCTATCCCCCTTTGGAGCGTAATAGACCGCATCCGCTGCAAGCTGAGCATCATGTGCACTATTGACCATGGGAACAATCACCCCTTGCGCCCCAGCATCCATAACCCTTCTGATAGTACTGGGATCATTTGTGTTTAACCTGACTAACGGTGCGACCCCTGTCAACCCGATCACCTGTATCAACCTGAAAGCCGATGCAATATCGATCAAGCCATGCTCCATATCAATCGCCAGCCAGTCAAATCCGGACTTGGCCATGATTTCGGCAGAAAATACATCCGGCAGCTGCAACCAACTACCAAGGGTCAATTCACCATTATTAATGCTCTGTTTTAATTTATTCATTTTTTCCCTCCTCGATCAATTCATCTAACAAAGATGATCCAGTAAAAACAAAAGAGCAAAGTCATTAGTGCGACAACGAAAGCAAGTTCAAAGAACCTGCCAACTAAACCTATCCGGATATCCCTGAAAGCATTCGATCCGGTCATGTTCAATTTTACTGCAACCGCCAGGGCATTATCTCCATTATGCGATATCGAAATCGTATAATTTCCGAACACGGGCTTTCCGCCGGAGTCATGTTCAATATTCATCTGATTGAATTTTAGACGCCTTAACGAGTTATCGGCTTTTACCAGCGCTTCCTTTGCGGCAAATAAGCCAGCAAAACTCCTTGCCGGTTCCCGCTGAAGAATGCAATAAGATATTTCTTCGTTCGTATAATTCTGCTTATAGAAAGCGTCTTCTCTGAAGTCCACTGCTTCGTGAAAATTGCTAATATTTTCAAGGTCGATGCCTATTGATAATGGGTTATCAATAGTACTTTCAATTTTATTTACATCATTTGCGATCTTGACGGAAGGCTTACCATTGATTTTTGAGAGAAGATCTCCGAAATTATTAATATCGCTATAATCATCGATCTTAACACCAAACTCGGCCTCAATGGCCGCATACATGCGATGCACCATGATCGAACCTCCGACCGCCCGGCGGTTAACTAAAACATTATCATTTATCTTGCTGCCATCCATTTTCACAAATTTTCCGACCACTTCCTTAATTTCAGATATTTTCACCATTATTTCCATCCGTCCAAACATGGCCGGCAAATATACCCCTCATATCCATCATGATTAATTATTTTAACAAACCCCACCCCTGCCATACTTTCGTCTTCAGAAAGGCTCTTCAAGCATGAATAGCATTTTATTCTTTTTATCCATTGATCTCTTGCCAGGGACTGCAACTCAGAATTATCTGTCCTGTAACTTTCAATTCTTTCCTTCAGCTCGTAAAGGAATTCAGCCGCTTTTTTACCTTCCGAAACCCGGTGATCGAACGCCAGGGTCAAGACGCACCTTTCCATGCGCTCATCAACAGAAGCTATCCCTAGTATCGCCGACTGGTCCTTATTGATCAACGGGAGAAAAGATTCTATCCCCTCCGCGGAAAGATCAGAAATAGTAAAGGTGCTACCGGTCAGATCTTCGATCGAGAGTTTATTATCAATATATTTATTGCCAGCACCAATAATTGCGTTCTCGATGTCACTTAAGCCGAGTTCCGGGGTTTTTGGGATACTGACCACCTTTAAACCCTCGCCTAGATCAATTGCCAATCCGATATTAATATCACGGTAATAAGCAATATTTCCATTAACATAGTAAGCGTTAAATTCATTATATTTAAGGAGAAGCCTTGAAACCTCATAAATCGCTACTGGTAAAATTGAATTTTTTATAGATCTTAACGCACGGTTAATCCGCTCGAACAGTCCCCTGGTATCCAGATATATACTGACCGCGCTGTTTAATCCGGCAAACTGCACACTTGATAGGTAATCAATTTCGCGACTTTTGCTCCTGCCTATTTTTTTGATTTCTATCCGCTCCATATTTTGAATAACCACCTGTTCAGTATTATCCGTGCCAGCATTCTTTTTAGACAATAAGTTCAGCACGTCCTGCTTTGTTACCAATTCTTTGCCTTTGAACGCCTCCCTGTCTATTCCATTCAATTCCATCAGCTCTGATGCTGACTTAGAGAATTTAATGTTTTCAACATGTCCTTCTGTCGCAACGATTTTTGCGGTTCTTTTCTCTGCCTCGATCGGGACTTCGTCATAAATCCTAAAGAGCAAGGCGTTGACTGGAACATCCGTTCCTTGATCATAATAATATTGGATGTGCCCTTCCGCTTCAGCCTCAATATCAACAATTGCCTTTGAGTATTCGATGGTTATGGCAATACTTCCCGCCTTAACGCAGTCCCCGTCCTTAAAATACTTTTTGACGATCAAAACCGTTTCATCGTTAACGTTAAAAACCGTAACATACGCTTCCTGCAATATTTTCATACGACCTTTTCCTTTATCTTATCAATAATGGCGTTTACGCCAGGAAGAACCTGGTTTTCCAGCGATCTAGCCGACGGTATCGGCACCGGTAGCGCAGATATTCTGCCGGCAATGATATTGCCTCCCAATTTCTCTAATACAGAAGCAAGCAGCTCGCTGCCAATTCCGGAAAACGAGCTTCCCTCTTCTATTACAAAGAGCTTTCCTGTTCTTCTTATAGATTCATACACCACATCGAGGTCGAGCGGGGAGATCATGGAGAGAACCAATACCTCCGCGACCAGGTCAAGTTCATCAAACAACTTCTCAATCGAATCGATCACAATATCGGACATCCCTCCGTAAGTTACAAGCGTAATATTGGGTGCCACCGAATTCGGCGTTATCCTGACAACGGGATAATCGGTATCCGTCATTTCATATCTATAATGATCGAGCCGGTTAGCGGCAATTTTTTTTGTATAATCCGCTTTGTTTTCGACCACGATTACCGGATGCTTTTCTAAGCGAAGAATACTTTCATAAATCAATCCGGGATCGATCAACGTGTTAAGCGCAACCGTGATCACGCCGTCTATGCCGACAAGAAATTTATCAAGCGTTTGGGAATGGGTCGGGCCGTATCCTCTGCGCCCTCCCATCGGAGTTCTAATAACCAACGGACAATTCACCCTATTTTTGTACATATTGCAGAACTTACTCGCGTGATTAATGATCTGGTCCATACATAAGGTAATAAAATCTCCAAACATTATTTCAAGGAATGGTCTAAAACCTCCTAGGGCGAGACCATTCGCTATTCCCGATATTGCCGCTTCACTAATCGGCGTCGAAAACACTCTGTCTGGGTAAAGAATGGAAAGTTGATTTGCTACCTTAAACGCCCCGCCGTATGGAGATAGGACATCCTCGCCGATGAAAAGGATCTCCTTAGACCTGCCCATAGCATTAATAAAATATTGATTAATAAGCTCCGCCTGTCTTTTTTCAATAATTTCAAGCGGAAGCCATTTTGCATCACTTTCAGCCTTTGGCCGCGGACCTAAATAATATTCATCCATTGCAAGTTCCTCAGAGTCAAGATGCTTGTTGACGGCCTCATCAATTAAAAGATCAATTTCCGCAAGAAATTTTTCATAAACAACGTTATTCTCTCGAGCAAAAACATTGAGAGGGTCCATCTCCTTGAAACGGGCTACCTCACTTTTATCCCTGAAATCATCCCCCTTTGAGTGTGCATTCAATCTATAGGTCTCAACCAAATGGAAAGCGGGGCGGTTGTTCTTTCTCACATAATCAATTGATTTCTTGGCGTTCTTTATTATCGAATCAGGATCAGCGGTCTTACTTTCAAATACCATTATGTTAAACGCCTCGGCTCTTTTTTTAATTTCGCCTGCGATTGTCAAGTCACTGCTTGTTGATTGAGCATACATATTATTTTCACAAACTATTAATAGGGGGATCTCCCAATTAGAAACAATGTTCATCGTTTCATAAACCACTCCCTGCCCCAACGTTCCATCTCCGATAAAAACAACCCCGATATTGCCGTTCTTCTGCAATTTATTTGCAAGTGCCAGTCCTGCAGCAACGGGAACGATCCCTCCCTGTATGCCGTTAGAATAGAAGTTTTTATGGCAAAGATGCTGCGAGCCGCCGACTCCACCACAAACGCCGGATCCCTTTCCCATAATCTCAGCTATCAGCCCCTCGACTTCTTCAGTAAAGGAAATGAAATGTCCGTGGCACCGGTGATTCGAGAAGATAAAATCGTCCTTTTCAAGTTGGCCGGCAAAGGCAACAGCTGAAAATTCCTGCCCTACACAAGTGTGGACCGTGCCGTTTAATTTCCCTTGCGAGAACAACTCTAGAAGTTTCTCTTCGACCCTCCTGATCAATAAAGCCTCTTTATAATATTTCGCATCGATCATTTATGTTATACCCTCTCCAATATGATGCTTAAATCTATAACAATACTATTCAAATAATTTGCCGCAAAGAACGCGATTTTCTTTAATGTTTGATTTCTTAATTCAATCTTTTTACCGTTGATAAAGGGCGAGAACGGATACAAGACAGGATTCAATGCAATAATCCTAAATTTCGCATTAGAGTAATAACCGCGCTCTTTCCCTTCGGGAGTTTCCGGGTCAAAAAAGCTGAACATTTTCTCATGAAACCCCATCTTATGCGTCGGATCAGCGTGCCGGCACCAGCTGTTCCAATACGGAACCTGCAAGAAAAGCCTGCCGCCTTTTTTTATAACTCGATGAAGCTCTTCCATCGTCATGATGAAATCCGACACATGCTCAAGCACGTCAATCGCTAATATTTCATCAACGCTTTCATTTTCAAAAGGAAGCTTCTGATCTAGGTCGACAATCTTGTCTACCCCGGGAAGATTAACCCTATCACAATTCAAATAACCAGCCTTGATATCGTTTCCGCAACCGAGATTGATTTTAATTTTTCTATCAGGCATTATTTGAGTCCTTTCTGTTCTTAATTAGTTTAGCCGGTACCCCACCGACTAGCGAATACGGAAGGACATCTCGGGTAACAACGGCGTTTGCACCGATGATGCTACCTTTCCCGATCCTAACCCCATTTGTGATCACAGCTCCATAGCAAATCCAGACATCATCCTCGATAATGATCTCGCCTGATATCCCTCCCTGTTCAGCCATGGGGATGTCGGTGCGAGCAGAGGAGTGTTCATCAGTCCTCATACTCACATTATCAGCGATCATTACAAAGTCGCCAATTACTATTTTGCTCATCACCCCAAAAAACACACCACTTGTAATCGTTGAATTATTTCCGATTATAAGTGTTCCGTTACCTTGGATCTTGACCCCTTTGTAAATCGATGTGCGATTCCCGATACTGATATTTAAGGCTGTCCCAACCGGCCATATTTCAATCATTCCCCTGAACATCACACCTCTTCCGATTGACCGCAAGAATGGCCGGAGGATGGCCATATTAGGGAGATACAACAGCAAAGGGACAATGTAATCAAAATACATATAATATACAAATCTTAAACATCGACTGATAAACCAATCGTAATCAAAGATCAAATTCGCAACGGACTTGAACGGCCAAAACAGCGCCGATATTAAACCGCATATCGTTATCTTAATGATATTTTTCATTGAATTCTCCTTGCCGGGACCCCACCCCATATTCCACCCCTGATTTCTCCTTTTACCATTGTGCCCGCAGCAACAACCGTGTTGTCCCCAATAACCACACCGGGCAACAAAATACAGCCAGCACCCATCCAAACATTGTCTCCTACCTTGATGGGCAAATATTCCTCGTTATCACCCACATGATTTGTGGTTTCGAATTTGCAGAACGGGCCAATCTGACATTCACGTCCAATTTCGGTCTTTGCATTGCCTTCAAAATGGACGCCGATATTCACAAAGGTCCCGTTACCGATGTATACATTGCCGGCAAATCCGACATATAAAGGAGTTACCAGATAAGCGTTTCCAACCTTCATTCCGGCGCTTCTTAAAATAATATTTTTCACTGATTTAAGAGTATATAGGTTAGGGAAATGGTTAAAAATATACATCAATGACTTTGTCCGAAGGAATCTCAAATCAAACGATATCGACCACATGATATTTTTTATTCTATGAAAAACTGATTTTGCTAATGTATCAATCATTTTTTCCCACCTTCTCTATTTCCGTCCAGAAACGTTCCTCAATTCTGGTATCAACGTATTCCAGCATATATTTTACATTATCAGGCATTTTATTGCCGTCATTATTCATCTGATTACCAAAAAGACACCCTCTCAGCTCATCCACCCTCTCAATCAACCGTGCGCCCATCTCGGGATCAAGACCATAATAAATATCATTGGGCATTCTGCAAATTATAACCTTTTTTCCAATCAGCATAGCGTCGATCGCAACAGTCGAAACACCAACAATCACAACATCTGCATCAGCTACTGCTCGAATTATATCTCGGTTATCATACTTTCCGCGACCATCAGTGAATTCACGAAGGTCCTTAACAAATTGCGCCTCATTAAGAACCGGATGCCGGGCAGCAAATATCTCGCAACTATCATTCTGGGCGTCCACAGCGCTATTGACGATAGAAAAGAGGAAAAGACTTTCCGCCCTGGTATTGGATGGAACAATCAAAATCCTTGATCGATCTGACATTTTTTGCGCATAGTTCCTAGCGTTTTCCCAATTGATATATTTATATGAGCCGATTCGGGATAAACGGTGCTTTGGAAAAAATGGAACAAGCTGCCTTTCGGCTTGTTTTCCCCAGATAAGATATCGGTCAGCGATTGGGAATTTATTAATGTGGTCACTTGTCTCGCCATCTGCCACTTCGTTCTTTCTATTGACAAAAATCAGTTTCCCCAAAGAAAGCATGGCATGCTGGTGCCAGACTATCCTCGCAGATGGGTTCCCTTCCCTGACTCCGTGGAGCATTGCTCTGCCTATAGGGAAAAACTCCCCATAAGAAATATAAGTATTATCATGATTTTTGGCATAACCTCGAAAAGCGCTAGATTGGATTTGAGCCTCATAAATGCTATAAATAAAAGACCGGAGCAATGTGCTTCTAAAGATTGGGGAAACATCGACGCAATCAATCGCCATCTTGTGCGTCGTCGTCGATTTTCTCATCAACCGCAAATAGGACAATATAGGGGCAACATTGACAAATTCAAGCATAATATCCCTGAACGAGGCGTATGCTTCAACCATTGAAAGGGAGTTATGGCCGTAATATTGTTTCAAATCACTTAATCTGGCACGCATTTTATTACTCACAATCAGATCCAATACATTCCCGGAAAAGATTAGACACCAAGCACTATCCGACCTTGATCGATCAACCAGATTCTCATACATTCTGTCAACCAGTACGCCGGTCTTGCTAGACCAATTAAGCGGGAACCAAGATACTAACTGATATTTTTTGCCCGCGGAAATATTCGAATTAAACTTCGAAAATAATATTTTCAATAACAATGCTTTTGCTAAAGCATGAAAACGCAACAGTCCCCATCTTAGCGGCGAACCCATCTTCCTATTTTTTTCCGAAGCGCATCTCTTTACCCGTCCGCCAAGAATTTTTATATAATATTTGGGAAAACCGACTAATCTAAGCTGTACTGTTTCTGTCCGGGCTACCAATTCAATTATTGTGAACACCTCACAAAGCTGGGAAAACTCGGAATATTCAGCAACAGCTTTTCTGGCCGGCTCACTAAACCACCATAAACTGATTCCTCGCCAGACAAAGTTTTCCTTGAAGTTTTTCCCATTAGGAAACTTTTTCTCCGGCCATTCAGCGATAAGATCAAGATATTTTGGCCTTAACTGATCCTCATTCTTATGGAAGACTTCGGCCACGTCGATCATCTTGAGAAGATGACCATTTTTTTCGGCAAAGCTGCGGTTAGAGTAATAATATTCGGACAGATCACAAACAACAACATCGTCTTTCCATTGAATAGATGCAAGAATGCTTCTGCATTCACCTTCCGAAAGTGCTTTCCCAAGAACGATCATTTGTTTGCCAGCTCTAGTCAGCATACTGGTCTCTCCACCTGCGATTGACCCTAAGAACCATGCAATAATTTCCCAGAGCTTCATTTTTCCCGTGAAGAAGCAATTTCAGCCATTTTAAATATACTCTATCCGGAAAGATATGAAATACTTTTTCCCATACAACCTCAAAGCCGCAATGCCTTGCCAGAAGACTCCAATCCCTGGGAGAGAATTCATAAATATGTGTTATTTCGGAAGGAAATCGTCCTTCTTTGCCAAGTGCGATATGCTCAAGCCCAACCCTGCTAACATTCACATAAGGAACCGAAATTACCAAAAGATCAAATTTTGCCGAATCGGATAGTTTCTTTAGGAAACCAATCGGATTTTCCAGATGCTCAAGCATCTGAAAAGAGCAGAAGATATCAACCGGATATTTGATGTAATCCAAATCCTCCGCGCGACAACAAACCGCGGCAAGCCCCCTCTTCTGTATCTTTTCGATGGCCACAGGATCCATATTTACGCCTAAAGTTTCAATTTCTTCAGCTGAGAAATGTTTTTTAACATACACCATATGAGTGCCCGAGCTGTCACCAATATCACCAATTATTAACTTTTTTTGAGGCCTTGATTGTCTGACCATTTCGATCGCTATAAACAAGGCCTTCATTTGAAATGTATGGGAAGCTCTTACAATACTACTCTGAACTCCTTCGACCTTGAAATTGGTATACTGCTCCGAGATATCATGAACATAAGATTCTAATTCTCTATAAAGGCCAAACACATCCTGCTCTTTAAGGGACGATTCTATCGCAAAAGACCAGAGTCTATCTTTTATAATTTGCATGCTAATTAATCGATCATTTTCCATTGATGCATTCCATTATTTTTAAAAAAGCCACGCATGATTTTTCCCTAAATTCCTTCCCGTTTCTACCTTTTAACCCCAAACAACTCTCCATCTCACCTGGAAGGGCCTCATTATCATTTATTATGTTGTTTTTAAGTTGATAAATGGTTCTAGCAGTGTTCATTTTGCTGTAAAACATCGATTTATTCAGCACAGCATCACTAACTCCGTTACTTAAAGGCTCGTAGATATAATATTTCTTTCCACAAAACTTAACCTCAGCCATCGCTGATGATATTCCTCCAATAAATAAATCGGATAGAACGATGTTTTCTTTTAACGTTCCCGACAATACATCAACCTTAATGCGTCCAATATATTCACTCACGACATCCTCAACATAAGGTCTTTCCGGCTCCCATTTAATCTTGACCGCAATAGAATTAAAACCAAGGCTGATAAGCAACTCAATAACTTCCGTAAGATATTTAGCGGGGTGATCAAGTTGAGCAATGGGGCTTTCGTTATTCGGAATCCAGGTCATAATAATGGCCTGATATATTCCTGGACGCTCCGGCAAATCAAGATAATTACCCAAAAACACGGCAGGCAAAATAATTAGCTGAGAACCATTCACTCCAGCCATGATAAGGTCGTCATTCATCGCGTCGCCATACACCCCGTAATAATCAAAGAGATATTTACCAAGATCGTCCTTGAGGGTTGGCAAATATAAGCCAAATCCGTCACCAAGCAATAAGGTTTTTATACCTTTTGCTTTTGCAATCAAAAGTAAAAGAGCATTAAAATCGTATCTGTCACCCGGGATAACTAGCAACGCAGGCTTTGCCCTCAACAACACTTCTTCAATCATAAGCGCGGCGAATTCATACTTAGGGCGATTTTTTTGAAAAAGCTCGATAATATACTCTCCGATAAAATCGACGATTTCATCGGGATACTCGTCCATGTTGTCGATAAATATTGGGCCGTTAATCCATTCAATTAACATCTGCTCAATCGCGTCGAAGGTCAGCCGAATACGCTTTTTGTCTTTATTGCAAAAAAACAAGCTTGCGTAATTAAACGTTATAAATCCGCCATTTGGCAATTCTTTTAACAAATTGGCATAAGTCCAATCATTGACAAACATAATCATTCCTTTGGTTTGGGAATGCTTAAACGCCTGACGAATCTGTTTAAAGATCATTTTTGTAACATTCTTTGAGGGGAACCACTCCAAATGTCGCTCAGCACCAATATCAGAATAATTAATTTCACTTTCAGATATATACTCCACAACCTTTGTATTATGAATTCTGCCTATTTTTAACGCGACTCTTTTTATTAACGGCTGCATATTGGAGGGGATGCTCACAAGGTCATATTCGCGAAATATTATATCAAAGGCGCTCCATTCTCGTAATATCGTGCTTATAGCTATCCGCAAAGAACCCGACATTAAGGCCCCTCCCGACATCCCCTCAAAACATATCGCGTCCTTTCCCTGCTCATCCCGGAACCAAGAATCGAATAAATTATTTACTTTAGTTTCAGGAATTCCCGTCAATTCCCGGTAGAAATATTCCACTTTACTATTCGCCCTCATCAAGTTAAATACCCGATAATCTCGGCAGACCAAGGCCGAATCATCATGTTCGTCAAGTATTTTTTTTGCCGAATCTAACTCGGCCAGAGAAGAAAATATCAAAGCATTTTTCATGTTATTTAGCTTCCTCTTCCAGATCCCTGCTTTCCGGGATAAAAGCTCTGACCGTGACCTGCAGCCCGGCCCAGGTCTTGCATATTTCCTCCTTAACTTTGTCCCACGCACCGGATAACATCAACCCATACAAAGCCAACGGCAAGCAGAGGATAAACGAGATGGTAATTTTAATCAACGTATAAGCTAGATCCAATTGCCATGATGCGGCGCAGTAGGGGAATATCCACTCCAACGTCAAATAACTCGCGATGGTAAGGATAAACGCCACCATCTGGAGAGAGAGGATTTTCACCTTTCCACCGAAATCCAAAACATCGTTCGTGGAAAAGAGAAATAGAAGGATGAAAGACAAGAAATACCCAGTCAGAGTCCCCATGGCAATGGAAAATAATGACTGGCTTTTTAGATTAAACAATAAGATAGAACCGAAAGTTATCAACAGGATCGCTCCATTAAATACAATCAAACGATTAAGTTGTTTCTTTAAGTTAAATAACCCCAATAAAATGTGCATTTGTGGGACAAAGAAAATCGTGAAAATAAGTATTACTGTTGGGGTTATCGCATCAGAATAATTTCTGATCATCGTCCGGATCATCCAAGGCAGAGCAAAGGAACCCGCAAGGCAAATGAAGGGCACAACAACTAGTAGGTTACCCACAAAGAAAGCAAAAACGTCGCTAGAAACACTTTTAATGTTATTTTCTTTACCAAACTTATGCATGATACGCGGATAAAATATCGTGTTAATTTGAGTGGGGAAATCGCTCAGCTGTTTACTGAAATTGACACCAACAGAATAGAAAGCAAGCTGGGTGACGCCGAGCCATTTGGCCGCCATAACGCTATCGATTGTGGCAAATATTCCCCAGAGATAACTGGCTATTTCCATCGCGATGCCCATTTTGAAAAGGTTCTTGAATATTGCCGGATGAAATTTGATGGTGAAAATTAAACCAATCTTTTTGGCCAGCGCCAGGCTGAGATATATTCGGAAGGCATAGAGCAAGGCAAACCCGATAAATAGGCCAATGATTCCCCAGCACCAACCACCCAAGATCGTCAGAAGAATCCCCGCAATACTTATTACGACATTTTGTTTGCTTAAATGAACAAATTGCTGACGGACCTGGAAGGCCGCCATCATCGAACTGTAGATCCTTGTCATCAGAGCATAAAACGGCGCTAACAAATATAGAAACCAATAACTGACCGCCAGAAAATTGAACCTCGCGAAAAAATATATCAAGAATACAGCCGACGCCAACACCACCTCAAGAATAATGACGGAAAAATAGGTTTCTCTAATCTTTTTCTCCATTTCAAGATCGCCGCGTCCAAGATAATAAGGCATCTCTCTTTGCGCCGCGGTGGCCGTTCCAAGATTAAACATCTGGATATAATTTGTAACGATATTGACCAGATTCCATACCCCCATGGCACTAGGTTCAATGAGTCGTTTGATAACGATGGACGCAACAACGCCAAGCGCCTGAATAATAATATTCGAAAGAAACACTGCCTTGATGTTTTTGAGAATCATCAATTGATCTCTCCAGTCAAAATGGCCAACCGCTCAGACAACACATCTTTCATATACTCTCTATCATAAAACTTTTCACCACGAAAAAAAGGCCAGGTCCCTCCGCCAAAACCCCTTTTAAACGAGGCAATATCCAGATCTTTTTTACTGGGAAAATCATATAATTGGAGATTGAACTGTTGCGTGCCGATCTCATAATATCTATAACCGTGAGACTTTAGCCAGTTTATCACCGACCATTGAATCACATGAGCAATCGGCGCCTCAACCTTTATTTCTGGGTCATCCGAAGCGGAAGCATAATAGGCAGCAGTCTTATATGTTATTATCAGGGAAAAACCAATATATTTATCTCCGTATTTAACTCCGCATAAGATGGCTTTGCCTGACAAAATCCACTGATACATCATTTCAAAGGTTTCTATTGGCCTGGTAACCCGACCGGAAGCCTTATGATGCAAAAGCCGATAAAGGTCAAATATCTCCTTTTTTATGTTTTGCCTGTCCCAGATCTCCACCTGATAGGCTCTTTCGCCTCGTTTGATATCGTACTTATGCCCTTTTCTGACATCGTGATTCAGTTGCTCTAAAGGAAGAAGAAGATCAATAATTTGGGTATTGAGGGAATTATCAAGACAATCATAACGCATTAAATAGTTATAGCCGGCCCTATCAGATAGCTGATCAGCCCCCAAGTATGTAAAACGCCAGCTGGCCCTTTTTACGCCAAGCTCAATCGCCAACTCATCGATTCGAGAAAAAATGCTTCGCAAAACTCTTTCTTTGCGATCTATTGTCAGCCCACACTTAACCGCTGGGGTCGGCAAATACCCCCCACCACCAGAATTAGAAAACTGTTTTACTATAACCCCAGCATCATTAATTTCTTCCAAGATCAAAGGACAAATGCCAATAATGCCAGTATCATCGCAGACTAAAAAGGACAAAGAACGACTATTATACTCAAGCTTATAAGCCAACGAATATTCCAGCCAATCTGAAGTATGCCAGAACCAGGCGTCATCGGACTTCAGGCAGAATTCGTCCCATTCCTGGTAACTCTCTTTGTTCAACTCAATGATTTCCATACTGTTTTCCAGTCTTATTGAAACCTGATCTCGGCGATCTTCTTTTTAACTTTATTGATTTTCTCTAAATAAGGTGCCAATTCTTCTTCGGCCAGCAACTGTCCTTGTCCATTGGCTACCCCAATTATGCGTGACGGGCTGTCGATTGAATCAACGACCAGTGTTCCCTTGCGACCCAACACGCCGCCGGCAACTACGGTCACGCCAGCCAGTTCCCTTTGGCCCATTACCCGGGTTGTAAGTTCGTACGTTCCTAAAACGTTCAACACTTCCGCCGCCAGCCCGGCCCGCATGTCAACGCGATAAACAGTCAAACCGCGCTGTTGCGCCGCTTCGATCGCCTGGCCGTCCAAGCTTCCAGGGCCCGCATCGATCAAAATTCCGAATTCGTTCAGCCGACTGACCATCGCCGTTGTTACCAACCCTTCAAAGGGCGTTAGTCCAATAATGAGAGCTGCCTGTTCAAACTTATTACTCTCACTCATCAAACTGACCGCCGCACCCCGTTCCCTCAATTTGCCGGCCAATTTTTCCGCCAATAAACTGTGTCCGTTGATCAACACGGTTTTGCCGGCTAGATCAGGGATAAGTTGCGCGGCTAGTGCGTCGACTGCGTTAACCTGGGCATCGGCATCGTTATAAACCAAAACCTGGCTTTGCTTGACCGCTTTGGTAACCAGCCCAGGCATATCGACCCGGCCAAAGTCAACCAGAATAAAATCAACTTGCCCATCGATCGCTTTGGCGATCTCCACCGCCTGATCGTTATCGGCGACTTCGGCGTTGCCGATTATATGAACCGCGTTCTGTCTGATAAAAGGGAAAGTCGTATTTTCTTTCCACTTATTGGCACTCCCAGCAATGGTAAAGATCGTCTGTTTACCCGTTTTCTTGCCGATCGCCACCATTTCTGCCGCGATCGCTTTTGCCTTATTTGGCAAGGCATCGTATTGTTCAACTATTTCACGGAAATCAAGATTAATATTCCAGATCAAGCCGCCAAACGGGCCGCGACTTGGAAGGCTTTTTGCCACCTTCTCCGCCAATTCTTCGGTCACTTTGATTCGGTCGATCTCACTGACCTTAGCAATCAACTCCCGAATATCAACCTGATACTTCTTAGCAATTCGTTCGACAATCTTCAGATAACTGGAATGGAACTGGGCCGCGCCCAGCATAGCGCTAATCGGATCGACGCCTTTATCGCCTCCCATCATCGGCTTAACGATCTTCTCTCCCATGTCCATCGCCTTATACAGATCGATGCCGGTCCGGTAACCAAGCTTTTCCAGTAAGATCACCAGCAGTTCCGTCTGGGCATTGCCGGCACTCCGGCCCATCCCCTGCAGGGATGAATCGACGATCGTCGCTCCCGCCCTGACCGCTTCCAAGGAATTCGCCTCCGCCAGATGCAGATTATTATGCCCGTGGAAATCGACGGTCGCGCCCAGCTCTTGCTTAATGCGGGCGACATAGGTCTTAACATCTTCCGGCAGCATGCCGCCGGCCGAATCAACGACCGCGACCACATCGGCGCCATATCGCACTGAAAGTTCAACCTTCTTCATAAAATCGTCGATCGGCACGGCATACGACTTCATCAAATTGGAAAATACGGTGATACCGTGTTCTTTCGCCCGCTTGATGAACGGCTCCGCCTGTTCAACCTCCGTCACATTGGTGCCAACCCGGATAAAACCGGTCTTATATTTTGCCGCCAAATCAACATCTTCCAGCCGGGCAATGCCGGGGATACAGAAAAACCCGAAATGCGCTTTTTTCAAAACGCCGGAAGCCGCCTCGAGATAAGCTTCGTCGCTGGCCGCGGCCAGACCATGCTTTATCGACGAAGCATTCAATCCCAACCCATGACCAATCTCGATCAGGTCGAAACCGGCCGCTTCCAGTCCAGTGCAGATTATCGCCGTATCTTCGGCAGTGAATTGATAGTCGATGGCATAACTGCCGTCCCGAAGAGTACATTCGAGTATCTTGACTTCTTTATTTTGCACGTTCATTCAACACCTTTATAAACAGATCACAGTTGCGTCTAATCGCTGCTTTGCTAATCGATTCATCGACCCAGAGATTAAAAACATGGTCGCCCAAATATTCGGCATTCTTGAGTTTTGCCGGTTTTTTTCGATACATTAAGTGCAGCGGTGGGTACCAGTTGCTGACAGCCACTCCTTTTTCTCTTATTAACTGCGCAAGTTCATGCTGCCTGCCACCTTTTACTAAAAAAGAATATCGCCAAAATGTTCCTTTTTCTTTGTATTTAGGCTGGATGATCAGGGGGTGGTTAAGCAACTTGCTGTATAGGGCGGCATTCTCGTTCCTCGTTTTCACTATCTTTTGAAGCCCATTCAACGAAGACCGGATATCATTTAGTACCTTACTGTCCAGTTCCTTGAATAAATAAAGATTTTTGAATGTTTGCGGGAAAACAGAATACAATCCAGCTTTTTTGGGATCTCTTCTTACGATATTAGCTAATGCATAGTATTTTTTCGAATATTTTTCTTGCAGCTGCCTGTAGCCTCTTATTTTAGATGGCAATTTTCTGATCAGCGCGTTAATGAGCTGAAAATATCTATCATCATCGAACAATAAGGCGCCCCCACCACCACAATCAAGTATCTTGGTGTGTCCAAAGCTTAAGATGGAAATATCTCCGAACGCCCCTAACGGACTGCCCTTATAAGAACCTCCCAATGCCTGGGCCGCATCCTCGATCAGTCTAATATTGTGTTTTTTGCAGAGGGTGACGATCTCATCAATATCCCCTGGCTGGCCATAAATATGAGGCAGAATGACCGCAACAACATTCTGGTTCTTCTCTATTGCCTTCTTTAGGGACTTTACTTCCATGTTAAAATCAGAAAGAGAAATGTCAATAAACACTGGTTTTAATCCGGCATACATTACAGCATTTGCTGGGCTCATGCAGAGCATGGAAGGCAAGGCAACCTTGCCCCTTTTATATCCAAATGCTTTTAGCGCCAGATAGATCGCCGTCGCCCCTCTGCTTACCAGAATACAATGCTTCCTGTTATGCATCGCAGCAAGCTTCATTTCCAAACTTCTTTTGATATCAATTGTTCGCGGCATTTATTACACCTTTTTCAACCAGAGAGTTGACCTCATTTATTGTTATAAACCTGACGGACTTGTCCACCCTGAGGCATTCATCCATAATCGCATCCATGTTTCTTTTGACATCTTTCTTTTCAAAAGAAAGCAGCGGATGCTCGCATTTAATCACAACTTCGGATGGGTGCATTATTGAGACAAGAAGATCATTTTCTCTCACAAAATTGCGCAGTGCCCGTTCGATCAAATCATTCTTAAAAGAAAGGTTGATATATCTTTTGATCGGCGTTCTGTCATATGAGGCCTGCGTGCTGATCATCGACATCGGCACTTCAAGGAGGCCAGTTTGATTGGCACCGGGCACCCGGTAATCATTATATGAGGGTTTGAAAGGTTGTTCAGGGGTGCTCGACCAATCGATCATATTGAACTCGTCTTTTTTCACCTTGCCAGGCATGGCGGTCGAATCCGTCCTAATCCCTAATTCCCCCAGCACGAACATAAGAGAGTTGTTGCAGATAGACCTGCCCAATCTTGAGGTTCTTATATTATATTTATTTTTGTCCACCGCGCTGAAACTATTCCTTAGCAACTTTGACAGTGCCACATTGTCATTGATCAAACCAGCATCATGGTCATAAAGATGCGGGTGCCAGGCTATTTCATCTCCAACGATACTTCTTTCGGCCCAGAGGGGCTCAAACTGCTCAAATAAATGCGCTTCGTTACCATAAAGTTGCTTAAGCTGCGCGTCACACCTGACAAACCAGGTATATTTTACAGGGCATCCTCCGGAATCCCTGTAACCGGCCAGGGTTTCAATTAGCAAAGGAATCCCCTTCTCAACTCCTGTCCAGGAAACTTTTTCCCCCGGCAAAGAAGAATGCCTATCGTAACCGTCATCGTCCGCATCTACAGATACGGCAACAAACAATGTCTTATTTGGTGTCATTCTTCCCCCATCCCTTAAAATCCTTGTACATATAAACAGCAAATTCAAAAAGCGGATAATCGTGGCGCAACACCACTCGTTTAGTCAGGGTTTTGCAATAACTGAATATCTCTTCGGGCTTGTAATAATGTAGCCTGGCCTCCTTAAAATCGACATAACTTGTTATCATGTCGACAGCGACCCCGCCTCTGTCCGTACAAATATCATATGCTTTCTTCAAAACATCCTTTATGACCTTTTCATTATCATCATATTGCAGCTTGTTGTTGAATGTCTGCGATGAGAACACAAAATCAAACTTTTCGAAGATAGTATCTTTTTGAATATCTTTCACTTCAAAGTCGGCTTCAGGGAATTTATTCCGACATATTTTTATCAGATCGCCATTTATATCGTATCCGGTATATTTAGCCCTAATATCTCTGTCCTTTAAATACTGGTAGAAATCGCCGAAGCCGCAGCCGATATCCAGGACAGACGCTCCTGCCATATTCCCCACCTGCGAAAGGACATCAAATCTTATCTGGCGGCGCTCGGGAGTCCCAGAAGCCATGGTTTTTATATCGTCTCCGTACTGTTGGAGCCGGTTCGAGTATCTATCGTTGATTATCTGTTTGTCTCTGTCATCCACGCTATTTGCCTCCTTCAAGCTCAAGTTCGAGTTTAACCGTCTTTTCTGCATCAGCCGCGATTTTTTCCGCTTCTTCTCTAGTCGGAGCTATAGCAATAACATGACCAATTCGATCGGCACCGCAGGTTAAGGTTCGAGTTCGCTCCCCCTCACGCACATAGAGTTCCAGCTCATAAATACCAGGAATCTTTTGGGCCTCTTTCAGCCCGGTAATTTTTCTTACATTCCCGTCAACGGCTTCAAAAAACTTAATGACAGCCGCCAGATTTTGAGTCCTAGTAAGCTGCGGCGCCTCTCCAAGAGAGGCCAATATCTGCGCACCCACCAGATCGATACCAGTGATCATCGGCATGATATCAGTAAAAACCTTAAAACCCGGTCCGCGCGCCGCCAACTCTACAGGTACTGGCCCCTTGCTGGTCATCATCAGTTCCATATGAACCGGTCCAATATTTATTCCGATTGCTTTGATTGCGCTGATTGCAACATCAATGATCGCCCGCTGTTCGGCTGCACTTCTTATAGAAGGAAAAAGAACAGCAGTATCAAGCAAATAAGGCGGGCCCGTCCTAATCTTGTCGGAAAGCGTGATTATCTTGATCTCCCCGTTATAAATAAAAGCTTCGACGCTGACCTCTACCCCATCCAGAAATTCTTCCACCAATACTTTTCCACTTGTGGAATTAAGCAAGGCTTGCCTATAAGACTCATCAACCTCGGCGGGATTGACGACCATTTTTACGCCGCGGCTGCCGGCGTTATCGGCCGGTTTTATCACAAAAGGATAGCCAATCTCTCTAATCGCCGCCACCAATTCCGCTAGCTTGAATATAGAGAAGGACCTGGGTGACGGAACATTGTTGTCGTGAAAAGCTTGACGCATCAATCCTTTGTCGGTCGAGCGGCCGGCAACAGCCGGGCTGATCCCCGGCAGGCCAAGCGTATCAGCAATCACCGCCACAGTCCTAACACTGACTTCAGAGGCGATCGTTACCACGCCATCTATTTTTTGGTCGCGCGCAATCTGCAGATTTGCCTTCTCATTCTTTACATCTACGACATATGGAGCATCCGCCAGCTTCAGTCCGGGCGCATTGGCATTCCCATCAGTCGCTATTACATTTAGCCCCATAGTTTTTGCTCTTTCAATACCTTTCAACTGATGGGAGCCTGCGCCAACAAACATTATTCGCTTCTTATCGACCACTTTTTAACTCCTTCAGGAGAATTGCCCTGATTCGCTCTTTTCCGCGCCCATCGAAATACTTGCGACCGATTGCTGCTAACTTTTTTCTAGCCGGATAATTCTTCAACAGTGCCTCAATCTTCTTTTTGGCCGTGGCCAAATCATAGGCCTGGCCCAAAAACAACAATGCTCCCGCCCTGCCAATATTTTTTGCCAAGGCTGCTTCTTGTTCGTTTTGCGGCAGGACAACGACGGGACAGCCAATGGTCAAGAGCTCCATCATTGTCGTCCCGGCGCCGCAAAATGCCAGATCTGTCCTGGCCATTAAATCGGCCATGTTCAAGACTCGTTTTTTAATGAAGAATTTATGAGGTCCGTTTTTCAGCATTAGTTTAATAGATCTTTCCAGGCCCTTCCTAAAGATGGGTCCAATCACGATCGTAATATTTAACCGCTCTTCAGGCAGGTCGTTCAATAAGTCGATCGTCTGTTTGGTATTGTTCCGCGGATCCGCCCCACCAAAAGTCACCAGCACGTTCTTGACCCGGTGGGCAATCGGCTTTCGTTTGCGGCGCCGTTGCAGTATCTCTTTACGAATGATCGCGTATTTTACTCCCTCAAAAACTGTCGTCGACCCTTTATGCTGCCGGTCATAATGATTCATAATATTAACAATCGCATTAATTCGCTTGTCCTGATAGTAGAAATAATCCAAAGCCACGGTGCGCACTCGAGCTATTCCAAGCTCTTCCATTGGGCCTAAACTATACGGCCTATCGTAAAGCAACATCATTGGTTTTAGACGGGCGATCGCAGATTGAAGACTGCCCGTCTGAATATGCCTGATTCCACGTTGACGCAAGATTTCCGCTGCCTTACTCGCCCCGTCTGTATGGAACATAATCATCATTTTATCCATCAAGCATTTGCCCAGTTCCAGATCGCGAAATACGTGACCGGCGCCAAGTTTATGTCCGCCATAAGTCGAGATCAATAATTTCGGTTTCATCACTGCTCTAATTTTTCCCGGGTCAATGGCTCGTTGACAGCGATATCGGTCTTAACCTTTTTTCCAATTATTTCGTCAAGATATTTGGGCATCAGGCCGCTGCCCGGCCGAAGGATAGCAACGCTTTCCCTGGTTATTGTTGATCCTTTTTTCAGATCAACAGCGGCAAACAAGCTACGTCGCCCTCTTTGCAAATAGACCATTTCTCGTTCAACCGGCCGTTTCTCCGGTCTGCCGATCGCTTTTTCCACATCTCGGATCGCTTCGACCATTGCTTTAAGCTCAGCCGGCATCAAGGCATACTTATGGTCGGGCCCAGGCAGATCATTACTAATAGTAAAATGCTTTTCAATGATCGTCGCTCCCCTGGCAACCGCGGCAATCGGGATAGTAATACCCTGTGTATGATCTGAATAACCGATTGGGCAAGAATATCGCTGGCGCATCGTATCCATTGCCGCCAGATGAATATCCTCCATCCGGGGAGGGTACTCGATCCCACAATGCAACAAGGCGTATTGCCGGCAGTCGGCTGCCGTCAGGACCGAGACCGCATCGTCGATTTCTTCGAGCGTAGCCATGCCTGTAGATAAAACGACTGGTTTTCCGGTCCGGGCGATGCATTTGATCAACGGCAAGTGGACCAGCTCAAACGAAGCGATCTTATAGAATGGAATGTTGAGCAGCTCCAGTTCAGCAACAGCCTCTTCATCAAAAGGGGTAGAACAAAACATGATCCCAAGTTCAGCCGCTATTTTTTGCAGCTGCGGGAGCCAGTCGCGAGGTATCTCCAGTTTTTTGTACAGTTCATAAAGATCCTTGCCGTACGCATTAAATTTGTCTTCGGCCAATGACGCTATTCGATCAGTTGTTCTGGCAGCAATCTTACCAGCGGTAAAGACCTGGAACTTGACCGCATCAGCGCCGGCGGCCGCAGCCACTTTGATCAGTTCTACCGCCTGCTCATAACGCTGGTCATGATTGCTTCCAGCCTCGGCAATGATAAAACAGCGCTCTCCATTACCAATGCGACGATCTCCTATCTGAATAATATCTTTCATCATAATGTTAACAATCTGTCCTTGGCGATCGATTTGAGATAGCCTTCGTTTCTGACAATATTGATATTTTTTTTGAAGACGGCTGGCTCTCGCTCATATAACCTGAGTATGTCAGCCAATTTAAAAAGCTGTCCGGGCTGATAAAGCTCCTCCATTATGAACTTGACAACCTCAAAATCTGCCTCTTCATCAACACTTAAACGGAGGAAGGATAGATCTTGCTGATATTCAAGCGTTTTCGTCCTGAACTGATCTCGGTTATTCCAAATATATGATGTCACATGCTCTCGTTCTGATTTTAGCCTGGCAGCTTGCCAAGCCCTTTCCAGCGCCGCAAAAGAAAACACTTCCGTGTCAAAGCCTTCGGGGTAACTTTGCCCCGTATTGATCAGGTCAAGGCTCCCACGATCAAGGAAATATTTAATTACACTATCGGTAACATCAGGGTCAAGCAAAGGACAATCAGACGTGACCCGAACGATTGTCCCCAGGTGAAAAACTTTTGCCGCCTGGTAATAACGGTCAAGAACATCGTTCTCGCTGCCGCGAAAGACCGCAATCCCGCACTTGTCAACATATTCAGCAATAACACAGTCCTGAGGCGAATCAGTTGTGGCAACTATGACTTGTTTAACGTTTTGACACTGTTTAAGCCGTTCTAACAAATAAAACAACAACGGTTTTCCGAGTATTTGTTTCATCACTTTGCCTGGAAGCCTGGTGGACCCCATTCTAGCCTGGATAATTACACTGGCTTTTTCTCCATTCATTTAAGTTAGCCTCTGAAACCCGGAATGACAAACGGGGCCGTCTAATTGGTCACTAAGGGTTCTATTCATTATGGCTCTTTTAATCTCTTTAAAGACCTTATGGGCAACTTGCAAATATTTATCAATTATTTGGTGAGTGTGAGCAAAAGACAAATAGGTAAGATTAGTCGCTAAATAACCTTTTTTGAGCATCTCTTGCGTATAAACAGTCTTAATCATTAAAGGATTCTCTTCGTGAATTGCCAAAACCGGAACCGGGATCATCCCCACATTTTCAATTGCTAGATCGAGGTCTTTAAATATATTATTAAGCCCGGCATCCATATGCTGTCCTAGGTCTTTTAAATATTCCACTACATTATGTTTTTCAAATTGCTCTATAGTTTTTAGGGCGGCAACAAACCCCACCCGCTCCGTCCAATAGCTGCTGCTGATAAAAGATTTTTGGGCCGCTTCCATAACATTCCTTTTACCCAAAATCGCCGCGATAGGATGCCCATTTCCCAAAGCCTTCCCAATCACTACTATATCCGGTTCTAAGTTATAAAGTTTGTATAGCGCCCCAATAGCCAGGCGAAAACTAGAAGAAACCTCATCAAAGATTAAAACCGCTTTAATACGATTAGCAATTTCCCGGACTTTTTTTAAAAAATCCACATCGGCCTGCTTTCCCCTTTGGACCTCGACCACAATCACCCCGATTTTATCCCCCTCTTCTTTCACAATAGCTTCTAGCTCTGCGATTTTTCCGTAGTGAAAAGGTAAAGTAGTCCCTTTTAATTCAATAGGCAAGCCAACTGGGCTCAACCCAGGCAATAAAATATCGTTTAAATTATCGGAATCACTAATATTGGTCGCCAAATACCAGTCATGCCAGCCGTGATAACCACAAACAGCAACTTTTGATTTACCACTGGCCGCCCGAGCAATTCGAACAGCCACCGAATCTGCTTCTCCCCCTGTCCGGGCAAAGCGAACCATCTCCATGTGAGGGTGCAAAGCAATTAACTTCTCGGCCAAAAGGACCTCTTCGTAGCTGTTTAGACTGGATATGCAGCCCTGATTAATCGCTATTTTTACTGCTTTGCTCACTTCCGGATTAGCATAACCCAAAGAGCTGGCACCAATCGCCATAATTCCCATATCAATATACTTGTTCCCATCCAAATCCCAAACCGTAATCCCTTTAGCTTTTTTGTAATAGGCCGGCCATTGTTCCGGCAAAAACATCTCTGGTCGCTTTGATAACAATTGGGTACCACCCGGAATTATTGTTTTAGCTTTCTTATATAAGTCTTGTGATTTCCCCATGCTTATACCTCTTCCTTTACGCTGCGCACTTTAACCTGCTTGGACCAATTAAAAGGCAATAATATGCCCAAATCATCCTCACGCAACGGTAATAATTGAGAGCGGATTTTATCTACTTTAGAATAGTCATTAAGTGAATCAACAATTTCCTGAAAGTTTTCTCTACTATCCACCCCAACCAGCACTCGATCAATCTCTTGGTTTAACAAGGCAAAATTCAAGCATAGTGAAGCTCTGGATACTGCAGCCTCCCTAGCCAGCAAAGCCAGCTGCAGTATTTTATCTTTAATTTGCGCAAATTTTTCACTCAAATCGGCCGAATTTTTGAATAACAACCCTTGCAGGAATACGGATCGGACATGAATTTCTACTCCCCGATCTTTTAAAAGAGGAAATTTAGATTCAAACCTTCGATCAAAAATACTATAAGGAACCTGGACCAGGTCAAAATCAATATTTTTCTCTAAAAGGAGGTCCAATTCTTCTGGATAATAGAGAGAAAAACCAATTTTAACAGTTTTCTGTGCCCTTTTTAGGGCCTGTAAGTGCTGCCAGATAAAAGGATCCGCAAGAAAAGAAGGGAGATCATGCACCAAATATCCGTAGAAGGTAGCAATTCCCAGGGTTTTTAGAGAATCGTATGCGAACTCCCTAGTTTCTGAGGCAGAACCTTTAGGCAACTTGGAGATAAGCTTGAAATCCGCTTTTTTCTTTCTAATATATTCACCTAATACTCGTTCGCTCGAACCATAGCCATAAGCAGTATCCAACATATCAAGGCCTGCTTCCCGAGCTAAGTCCAAAATAGAAAAAACCTCGTCTTTGGAAACTTGTCCCCGGCTATTGTTTATGCCGTAGTCGAGACCAAATTGAACTGTACCTAAAGCAATTCTACCCATCGGCCACAACCTTTTTTACCTGATCAATAACATATTGCACTTCAGCATCACTCATTTTGGGATATAAGGGAAGAGTTATCGTCTGACTATAATATTTTTCGGCAATGGGACATAGTCCCGGCAAGTAGCCCAGGCCTTGGTAATAAGGCTGCAGATAAACCGGCAAATAATGAACGTTAACACCTATCCCCGCTTGACGCAAAAGCTCGAATTTTGCCCGTCGTTTGGTTCTAACCATTATCGGAAAAATATGCCAAGCCGATTTGGCAATTGTTTCGTTTTCATTTAGCATGGTCAGGCCAGAAAGGTTTTTGAACGCTGCTTTATAAAGCGTCACTATTCGTCGCCGGGCGGCAATAAACTGGTCAAGTTTTCTCAGCTGTTGTATGCCTAGGGCTGACTGGAAATCTGTTAAGCGATAATTAAATCCCAAGGACTGCATCTCATAATACCAGGGGCCCTCAGTTTTGTTGCTCAGTAGGCTCGGATCTCTGGTTATCCCGTGAGTGCGAAACATCAGCAGTTTTTTATAATAGCTTTCATTATTGGTTGTTACCATGCCCCCTTCACCAGTAGTAATATGCTTAACAGCGTGAAAGCTTAAAATGGCCATATCCGAATAGCAACACGAACCAATTTTTGCCCCACGATATTCGGCCCCGAAAGCATGAGCCGCGTCTTCAAGCACCACTAAATTATGCTTTTTGGCAATTTCCTGGATTTCAGTTAAAGCTGCCGGATATCCAGCAAAATGGACTGGGATTATAGCCTTGGTCGCCGAAGTAAAGTTTTCCGATATTTTAGAGTGGTCAATATTGATGGTGTCCGGCTGAACATCGACAAAAACCGGCTTACCGCCACAATAAAGGACAGCATTAGCAGTAGCGACAAAAGTAATTGGAGAAGAAATTACTTCACTTTGGCCGGAGATTCCTGCCGCAAAACAAGCGGCATGTAAAGCCGAGGTCCCTGAGTTTAAAGCTACAGCATATTTAACTCCACAATAATCGGCTACATCACGTTCAAAGCGTTCAACTAAAGGTCCCTGGGTCAAAAATGGAGATCTCAAAGCCCGCTCCACAGAGTCGATATCTTCCTCATCAATCCATTGTGTGGCGTAAGGGATAGGCTTCAATTTACTACTCCTTAATCATCTTTTGCAGATCAGGAATGGTCAACCACTGAGTGTTGTTATCACTGCTATAACAAAAGTTTTCCGCAACTTTTTTATGTTTATTGTGATTGTTTTTAGACCACCAGTTAAAAGCTGGCTGAATCACATAACAATCGCCAAGTTCAATCGTATTGCGTGCGTCATCAGAAGAAATCATCACTTCATGAAGCTTCTCACCTGGACGGATCCCGACTATTTCTGTCCGGCATTTCGGAGCAATAGCCTTGGCAAAATCCATAATATTCATACTAGGAATTTTGGGAACAAAAAGTTCTCCGCCATACATTTTTTCAAACTTATTGATCACAAAACGAACTCCCTGCTCTAGAGTAATCCAAAAACGGGTCATTCTTTTGTCAGTGATCGGCAAGACCCCAGTCTTGGCTTTTTCCCGAAAAAATGGCACCACACTGCCCCGACTACCAACCACGTTACCGTAGCGGACTACGGCAAATTTTGTCCCGTTTTCACCGGAATAAGAATTAGCGGCCACAAATAATTTATCGGAACAAAGCTTGGTTGCACCATAAAGATTAATCGGGTTGCAGGCCTTATCAGTGCTCAAGGCAACAACCTTTATGACTCCGCTATTGATGGCGACATCAATAATATTCATGGCTCCCATCACATTAGTTTTTATCGCTTCAGAGGGATTATATTCCATCGCCGGCACCTGTTTTAGCGCTGCAGCATGAACAACATAATCAACTCCGTGAAAGGCCCGCATTAACCGGTCCCGATCTCGGACATCACCGATAAAAAAACGAACCTTATCTTTATGCTTTTCCAACTGCTGCGCCATTTCAAATTGTTTCAGTTCATCCCGGCTAAAAATGATTATTTTTTTGGGGTTATATTCATCTAAGATAATCTGAGTAAATTTTTTTCCGAAAGAGCCGGTACCACCGGTAACCAGGATTACTTTGTTATTGAAAAAACGTTTTTTCATCATATCCTCCTATTCAAATTCATTCACTACTTTTTTATAAGCTTTCTTGACTTTACCGGGTAAACTGGGGTTCAATAATTGAAGAATATGTCTACCAAGAATGCGATACTGTCCGCCTATCTTTGCCGCTTTGATGACGCCTTTGCGAATAAGTCGACGAAAAGTCGAATCGGAAATCTTAAGTATTTGAATGGTTTCTTGCGGAGTATATATCTCCTGCTCATCAACGATCATAAACCTATTATAAGCAGATAGTCAACGTTTGTCAATGCTTGTCAGGATTTGCAGGTGATGAAAAGCCTTTTTCCCAATATTCTAGGAAGAAAGCTAGAAATAGTCCAATAACCAAACCCATCAGAAATCCGGTTTTTGCATTTGATAAAGTTTTTGGCTTCAACTTACCTTCAGGCTTTTGAGCCTTGTCAATTACATTAAATGGCGGTATTTCTTTTGATTCTTCAAGCTTTGAGGATTCATATTCCTTACGCAGCATGGAATAAACACTATTTTGGATCTCTAATTCCCTAGCAAGCCTAGCAACCTCAACCCCCCCGACATCTTTTGTCAATAAAGTGAATTGTTTATATTTTTGCTCAGCGTATTTGAGATCATTTTCAACACGGGGCAATTGGCTTTCAATATATTCTTTTTTCCTTTTCGCTTCTGTAGAATTTAATTTATTCCAATAAAACGAAAGCGCATCCAGATATCCATTAACAATATCAGCGACAAGCTCTTTATCGGAAAACTCCACCGATAAAGTAATTAGGCCCCCTTCAATTATTGGTTTTTTTAACATCCCTTGAACTGCGCCGATCAATGATTTTCTATCTATTTTAGGGTTGTCCCACCCATTGATTTTTTCGGTCAACCTGAGATCATCTAGTACTTTCTCCGCCACCACACGGCTCTTGATTATTGCAGTCATGTCACCAAGATTCCCCCCCCCAGAAGAGAAACTATCCCCTAATATAGTGCTAAACCCGGCATATTGCGACACTGCGCTACTACCGCCTAACCTGACCAAAATTGTCGCCTGCGCTTCATAAACCGGTTTTTGCATTAAATTGTACACCAGGGTAATTCCCGCTATAGCTAAAGCACAGGATACGATCACCATCCACCGTTTTACCATCACGGCCAGATAGTCCCTCAGGTCGATCTCGTCATCAATTAACTGATTTGCCATAATTATCGATAACTCCTAACGCTGGCATATAAAGTCAAGGCCAATAAAACAGTATTAGCAAAGCTGGCAAAATCGCCGAAATAGAAGAAATTCCCCGGCACGTTGATAACATCACCGCCATAAATCTCGATGTCATTTTTCATATTGCCGTTATAGATCACGTCGGAGGCATTGACAAAAAGCTTTTCCGCTTTTCCATTTAGGTTGCGAGTCACAGTCACTCCATTCAACAATGACCTAGCAGAAGGTCCGCCAGCAAAACTGATGTAATCAGAAAGTCGTTTGCCAGGAACATACTCAAACCGGCCGCTCTTAGCAACCTCCCCATAAACATAAACAAATGATTCCTTACCTTCAAAAAGTAGTTTGTCGGCAGCTTCATCGCTAACTAACTGACTGATCCGTTCGTTGTTAGCATCTGGAACCTCAATAATATCGCCTGATTGGACACGAATATCCTTGGAAAGATCTCGGCTCCTATAGGCGGCAAAAAGATCAGCCTGCAAAACCGTTTCCTGACCATTTGCCTGAAGTCGTTTGATGTAAATGTAACGATTCGACCCCCCGCTGGCAATTCCGCCGGCTTGGGCCAGCACCTCTGAAACGCGAGAACTATCATAGACCGCCAACGGCCCAGGGGATTTGACCATTCCCGTCAGATAGATCTTGACTTTTTTGGGCCGGGTCAACATTAACGAGAGTGTAAATTTGTCTTTGAAGGAGTGAGAGATCTTTTGGTTGATCCTGTCTTTGGCCGCTACAATGTTTAAACCAGCCAAATAGATTTCTCCTAGATTTGGATAAAATATCTTCCCATCGGCCCCGACAGTGAATTGGTTACTAATCGAAAGCGCGGAGTCCCCAACTATTATATTCACCGAAATTACATCACCTGGTCCGAGCCGGTATTCATTCTCGTTTACTGGCAATTCCATCACCAGATCAGTTGAAGAAATAGAGGAAGTGATTGGCCCGGATTTTTCCGCCGCCGAGACTCCTTGGACATTGAACTGTTGCAGCCCGAGCGTGTCCAAAGATGCCGCCTGAACAGGTGCGAGCGGCAGAAGAAGAGCAGCAATCAGAAAAGCGGCCGTATATTTGATTAGACGCTTCATTTACCCTCTAATTTTAACATAATTTGGCAACTCAATCTACCTCAAACTCTTTATCGTCCAGACCCTGATTAACCTTGGTATTGGAGTATTCCATGGTAATTTCCATTTTGCCAATGGGGGTATTATTGACTGAATAGGTCTTTTTCAGGACCCAAATATTATTGACCTGTTGATATTCCATCTTCGATTCGCCAAATTTTTTACCCTGCAGGTCATAGATTATGATTTTGTCCGGCAGCCAGCGGCTGGAGTTGATGTAAATCTCCATTTTGCCTACCATTCCCTGCTGTTGTTTCGGAATCCCGGTGACAATGTAGTCATTCCCCTGTTTTCGGACAGAAAGCGTAAAGATTTTCTTTGCCCTTTCCAGGGTAAATTCGCCGGTTGGCTCGCCAAGCTGTTTTTTGTCATCATCATCAAGCGACGAGCGCATTTTCTGGCCGGTTACCGGATCAAAGGTGACCACCTCCCGGCCCTGCCTGACCATGATCAGCCTTTTCGGGGTAAGAAGTTCGATTTTTGTTTTGTCTTTCCCTTTTTGCCAGAGTTTCCCCTTTTGCTCGCTTTGCGAGGCTTTACCCTTTTGATTGAATTTGATGTCAGAATACATTTTTGTCGAGGTTTCTGCATAAAAATCCTTGACTTGCGACTTACTAGCCTCGAGTTTCTTGATCAGATCATCAAGAGAGAGGTCCGCCGCCAGTAGGCAAGTCGCCCCCAATAAAAAAGTCAGGACAAATAGTAGCTTTTTCATAATTCCCTCCACCAGCATTATAGTACCTCTCTTCCCTCTTTGACAACCGGTTCCCGATTGGCAAACTGGAAAACAGGGGGATTTTCCTTCCCCAAGTCCAACGCCTGCCAGACAGCAGCCTCTTCCATACAAAGATAACAATACGCCCCTGGCAGATATTTTTTCAGAAAAGCAATCAGTTGGCTGAACAGCATAATCCGCATAACTTTGGGATACCGCAACTTATTGTCTTCCCCTGGCAGAAAAGCCGAAAAATCAACCCGGCTTTTGAATTTGTTCAACATAAGCTCTTTTTGCGCCGCCGGAAAGCGCAAACAACCCAGACTAATCCAGGCAATTTTTCCCGTCGGGATTGTTTCTCCTATCTCCCTAACCACCGATTCGTAGGCCTTTTCCCAGCCAGGAAAATATATGATTGGATCAAAATGAAAGCCCACCAAATATCCTGCTGCCACCGCGCGCTGAGCCGCCAGCAACCTTTTATCCAGATCCGGCGCGTCATGCTCTTCTTGCTTGATAATAACTGGAGGATTAACCGACCAGGAAATAATCGTCTGATGGTTATGGTCCAGGCTAAGCAGCCGGTCAATGTTGATACTTTTTGTTTTAAGCTCAAGTAAATGTTTGCGTTGACGAGAAAAAACATTAACTAATTGAACAGCCAGCGACTCTGCCTCTGGCATGGCCAGGCTGTCAGAATACTCCCCGGTGCAAAAACGGAGCGGCCCTTTGGCTGACTGCATATAAGCCAAAACTTCCTGGATTATTTTCTCGTTATCACGATATATCACTATTTCCTCTCGGCCAAAAAAGGTATGTAAAAAACAGTAAGAGCAGTTATAGGGACAATTGAGGATCTGGCTGACAATCACCAGATTGCAGCAAAAATGGTTTTTGGCTCCAGGGCAAGGCCTGACTACCGGGTTTTTAACCTGGTCAATGTATTTACGCGGCTTGTCTGACATATTTGGCGACATAATTGAAACAACCTTTGAATACCCATATCCAAGGCTTGTTTATCAGCCGCCTTGAGGGGCCGATAAAATGGCTTGGTTAATGGTTGGTCTTGGATAAGCAACAAAACCTGGCTAACTATCCCCGCGGCCTTGGCAGCCTGTAAAAAGGCTGTTAACTCCAGGTCCACAACATCATATTTCTGACGCCACAATTGCTTTAAACGCGATTTTGTCTCATCCAGCAATGAATCAAAACTAAAGCAGCTGATTCTGGGAAGATCAAAGGCATTCTCATCGGGTGTTACAACCTCTCCAATCAAATAATCGGGATTGATTGCCCCGCAGGTGCCTAAAAAGACTATTTTCTTGATCTTTGAACCGGCCAAGGCCAAAAGCGTGTCTTTGAGCCAACTGCTTCCCGGATAGGTCTTAATAAAAGTTATCCCGGGGCCATGGGCAACTACGTTTCCAACAGCTGTCTTTTCCCCTTGCAGCCCCAATTTGTTTGGATAAAAGACCGGCGAAAGGAAAACCAGCGGCTGCAGCTTGTTTTTTTTCCCCACAAAGGCTTCGGCTAACATCAAAGCGCGGCAATCCCGATCTTGGCCAAGGCCTTGACATACAGGGCAACATATTTTTTAGCTGAAGCATCCCAGGAATAATCCAGCTTCATGACCTTCTGCTGTAAAGCATTCCAGGCCGCTTTATTTTTATACAATTCCAGTGCCCGCTTGACCGAGTCTAAAAGCGCCTGCGAGGAATATTCAGAAAAAACAAATCCCTCACCGCTCTTTGTTTCCGGATTGTAATCATGCACCGTATCAGCCAATCCCCCCGTCCGGCGGACAATCGGAATATTGCCATATTTAAAGCTGATAAGCTGTCCCAGTCCGCAAGGTTCATAGAGGCTGGGCATCAAGAACATGTCCGCGCCAGAATAGATCAATTCGGCCAGGATGGCATCAAATTTCAAATTGACTCCAATATGTTCCGGGTATTTTTGCTGCAGCTTTTGCAAAAGATCATGATATTTTTGGTCACCGGTCCCCAGGACGACAAACTGGCAATTAAGCTTCATAATTTCGGGCAACGCCCCGGCCAGAATATCAAAGCCCTTTTGGTCCGCCAGTCGGGTAATCATCCCGATCACCGGGATATCCCGGTTTTGCGGCAGGTTATTTTGTTTTTGTAATTCCAGCTTGTTTTCTTCTTTGAGCGTCAAGGTAGCCGGGCTATACCTTCGGGGGAGGTTTTTATCGGTGGCCGGGTTCCAGATATCATAATCAAGCCCATTAATAATCCCATAAATATCTGATTGTCGGCCCTGCATCAGCCCTTCCAGCCCACAAGCATACTCTGCTGTTTGGATCTCTTTGGCATAGGTTTCAGAAACGGTATTAATAACATCAGCGTAAACCAGCCCCGCTTTGGCCAACGAAATCTTCCCCCAGAATTCTAGCCTTTCGGGTTTAAACTGGTCCCAGCCAAGGGCGGTTAAGGGGAGTTTGTCCTTGGGAAACAGCCCCAGATAACCCATATTGTGGATGGAATAGACCGAAGCGGTCCGCGCAAAAAATGGGTCAGCCTTAAAAAGTGTTTTTAAATAGGCAATGGCCAGGGCCGATTGCCAATCGTTGCCATGCAGGATATCCGGTTTCCAGGGTAGCGCCTGGCAAAATGGCAGGATAACCTGGCAAAAAAGCGCAAACCTTTCAAGATTATCAGGATAATCAACCCCTTTAACTTGATACAGGCAGTCCCGGCTGCCAAAGAACCTGTCGTGGGCAACCAGATAAACCGTGACTTCGGTGTCGGGCAGTTTCGTCTCAAAGATCTCAACAGTTTCACCATTAACCTTGATCGTCATAACTTCGCGCTTGGGGCCTGGAACGTTGGTCATCTTATAAAAGGGCATAATTACCCGGATGTCATGTCCAATGTTTTTGAGCGCCTTGGGCAGAGCGCCGGCTACATCAGCCAGTCCGCCGGTTTTAGCCAGCGGGACGACTTCCGGAGAAATATAGAGGATTTTCATAAAATCGAATCGATCTTGGTAATATATTTATCAACCAGTTTGCTGGCCGCTTCATCAGACCCGGCTTCAGCTGTCACATGGATAACCGGCCGTTGCGGATCCGGCAAAATTAAAGCCCAGTCCTCACCGGAAAATACTTTTATCCCGTCAGTCATATCGACTTCAGAATCGCCTAAACTATCAACTAGTGAACGTAAGACCTTCCCTTTGCTTTCCGAACCGCAGGAAATCTGCTTACTGGCCATAAAGATCGGCGGGATTTCCGCCTCAATGGCTGACATCCGGACCCCGCTCCGGGCTAACATTTCCAATAACTTTGTGGTCGCAAACATGGCGTCAAAAGCCGGTTGGAATTCAGGAAAAATAAAACCACCTTGTATCTCACCCAAAAAACTGATCCCCGCCCGCGTCGAGGCCTCCATCATTTCCCTGGTGCTGGTCTTGGTCCTGATTATTTTAGCGGCATATTTACCGCCCAAATGTTCCATAACCCGACTGGCTTTCACCGGGACAGCCAGCTGGGCCGGTTGATAATTTTTCGCAGCCAAAATGATCATAGCGGCCAATTCAATGTCGCCGCGCAAGATGGTCCCCCGTTCATCACAGAGAAAGATCTTTTCGGCCCCGGTATCGAGCATGACCCCTAAATCAGCCCGCAGAGAGCGTACGATCTGCGAAAGCTGGTCAAGCCCGCGGTCAAACATCTGCCGGGTTTTGGTAATCTTGGTCGCATCAATATGGGCATTGAGGGAAATAACCTCAATCCCCAGGTCGCCCAGAATTGAGGGGAAGATGTTGGAAGCCGAGCTGCAGGCATAGTCCACGACAATTTTAAAGTTCGCTTTGCGGATCAGGTCGCGGTCGACAAAATTCAAGACCCCTTCCTTATATGACTCGGCCACCCGATGGAAAGGAAAGGATAATTCCCCCACCCCCTCGATCCCGGCGCGCTTATAATCTTCGCCAAAATAAACACGTTCAATCTTTTTTTCACGGCTGGAAGACAGGTCCATGCCATTTTCATCGAAGAATTTAATGTCAATCACCTGCGGGTCATAAGGTGATTTTCTAACGTGGAACCCCCCCCGGCTTTTCAAGGCTTTGAGCTCGAACCGGTTGACCGGGATCGGTACCTCTTCGAGGTTTGAGACATTAACACCAGCAGAAAGGATCCCTGAAATCAGGGCCCGGTAGATCATGCGTGAAGATTTGTGGCTGTCACGGGAAGTGGAAATATATGCCCCTTTGCCGAGGATCGAACCGTAAGCTGCCCCCAGTGAGGCGGCAAACTCCGGGGTGATTTCCACGTTGCATAAGCCGGTTACACCATAGGGGCCAAAAATATTCCTGGTCCAGCGCTCTTTCCAAACCATGGAGCGGGAAACGGTGGCCCCTTCTTCAATAACCTTATGCGGCCAAATCTTGACATAAGGCTTAATATTGACATCTTTGCCAATGTTACATTCCTGACCGACGACGACCCCTTCTTCAAGTACGCTTCTTTCCCCGATGACCGTCCCGCCGGCAATGACGGTGTTTTCTAAACTGACTTCGCTCCCCAGGGTCACACCGTCCCAAAGCACACAATTATGTAACCGGGCCTCCCGACCCACCTGGCAGTTGCGGCCAATTGCCACATTACTTAGCAGGGTCCCATCAGCCACAATTGTCCCTTCACCCACCACGACAATCCCCTCGGTCCTGACTGTGGGGGCCAGCTTGGCTCCCGCAGCAATCTGCAGGGGCTGGTGACCGGATATTTCTTTATGGGCAGTTGAGTATTCCGCCAAGCTGCCGATATCTTTCCACAAGCCTTCTGCAACATAACCATAAAGCGGCTTCCCCTCTTCCAATAATTTGGGAAAAAGGTCCTGGCTGAAATCCACCGCTTTCCCTGATGGAATATATTCCAGGACAGAAGGGTCGATTATGTAAATCCCGCAATTGACAGTATCTGAAAATACTTCGCTCCAGGAAGGTTTCTCCAAAAACCTGATTATCCGGCCGTGTTTATCCTGGATCACGATACCGTAAGCTAACGGGTTGGCTACCCGGGTAAGGACCAGCGTGACAGCCGCCCCTTTGCTTTGGTGAAATTTAACGGCCGCTTCCAGATCAAAATCGGTTATGACATCAGCACTGATGACTAAAAAAGGCTCCTGGAAATGTTGCGAGGCATAACGGACCGAACCAGCTGTGCCAAAGTCTTCTTTGGCCTCGATGTATTCAATTTTGACGCCAAACTCCGAGCCGTCGCCAAAATACTGTTTGATAACCCCCGGTTGATGATATAGCAAGACCGAAATGTCTGTGAACTTATGTTTGCGCAAAAGATAGATGACGTATTCCATCATTGGCCGATTTGCCACCGGCACCATCGGCTTAGGCGTATTAACCGTTAAAGGATGCAATCTTGTCCCCAATCCTCCGGCTAGGACAACTGCTTTCATGCATACACCCGATAATCAAGCTCAGGGAAAATGTTGTCTCGATACTCGATTTCTCCCAACCAGGCGCTGTCAATCGAGTTGGCTTTGATGCTGTCATAAATCTTGGTCAACCGCTCAATATGATCTTTGGTTCGCTTAAAAGCATAGGGGACTGTTGTCCCGGTCTTGAAAATAAATGCCCAATCGGAAGACTGTGCCAGCAAAAGTTCACGTGCCGCCTGATTTAGGGCCCGCCGCAACAACCCATCAGCGTGCGGATAGTCAGCGGCCAGTTCAACCATCCGGTCAGCCGCTTTATGCAAATAACGATAGATCCAATCGTTAGTCCCGTTTAACCAGACTTCGTTATAGCCTTTGTAGCCCCAGGACGACATTGAAGGATTAACCACCTGGTTACGCGGGTACATTTCCAAATATTCCGAGGGGGTTATCAATTTGATCGCCTGCTGGTCGTAATGGACCTTGCGCAAAAGAAAATTAAGCCAGTCCGGACCTTCGTACCACCAGTGGCCATAGAGTTCCGCGTCATAAGGAGAAATAATAATTGGTTTTTTACCCAAAAAGTTGTGGAGGTGCTCCAACTGTTTTTCACGGTTAAACATAAAATTTCCGGCATGGTCTGCCGCCCGGTCCAGCGCCCATTGGCGAACATAGGGGGCCTTCTGGGACAAGTCGACATTGCCGGTGATGCGGAAGTATTTTATGCCAGTATTGATCCTGGTCCCGTCGATATGGATATAAGGCTTGATATAATCGTAATCGAGATCAAAACCGATATCACGATAAAATTCCCGGTAATTATAATCCCCGGGATATCCCTCTACCGCACTCCAGACCGCTTTGGAAGATTCGACATCCCGGCCAAAAGCGGCCACACCCGAAGGGCAATAAACCGGAGCGTAAACGCCATATTTTGGCCTGGGGGTCCCGTGCAATATGCCGTGCGTATCAACTAGAAAATAGCGGATGCCAACCTCTTTTAAAAACTCATCATGTCCCGGCTGATAGGCACATTCCGGCAGCCAGATCCCCCGCGGTTTGCGGCCAAACATTTTTTCATAATGCTGGGCGGCTATGCGAATCTGCGCCCTGGCCGCCTTTGGGTTGATATCCATTAAAGGGAGAAAACCGTGGGTAGCACCACAGGTAATTATTTCCAGCTTCCCTAAATCCTGAAATTTTTTGAAGGCGTTGACCAGGTTACGGCCATATTTGTCGACAAAAAGTGTCCGGGCCTCGCGAAAGGACTGGTTATACATTTTGGCCAGTTCCAGAAATTCTCCCTGCCAGCGGGTCCGCTCAATCTCTTTGTAAGTCAATTCGATCAGACTATCCAAGTGGCGGATATAACGCTCTTGCAAAAGCGGATCGGTCAACATCGAGGCTAAGGTTGGGGTGATCGACATTGTAATCCGGAAATCTACCCCATCATTGACCAGCCCTTCGTAGACTTTTAACAGCGGCAGGTAAGTTTCGGTGATGGCTTCATAAAACCAATCTTCTTCGAGGAATTCTTCATACTCCGGATGACGCACAAAAGGGAGATGGGCGTGCAGGACTAAGGCCAGGTAACCTTGTTCCATGTCAGTCCGTCTGTCTCTCAACCTGAGGAGTGATTTTACGTCTCTCTTGGCCGTCGTCGCGGATGGCTTCGATGGGGATAGTCTGCTTTCCGTCCGGCAGCGCAAAGCGCAGGGTAAAAGTACCATCTTCACGTAAATTGATCTTATGCCCCTGGACTGTGACCGTCGAACCGGGCTCTGTCGCTCCGTAGACAATTAATTCACAATTTGCCACCAGCCAGAAAGGGCGCTCCGGCCGTAGGCCAATGGGCGATGAAAGTGAAGAAATCCACCCGGACGAGAGCCCCTGCTCCAACCGTTTTTTCATTAGCTCCCTGACCTCTTCCGAACCCCGGCCAACCCCAAAACCTCCAGAAATTGCGTACAGTTTTTCCCAGTCGGGGATCATCCACTGCTCATCAATCACATCGGACATCCGGTCAAGTGGCGTTGTGACAAAATTTGAGCGGGCGGCAATAACAAAGCGCCCATCAGGGAGCAAATAACCGATATCGACACAATAACTGCGATTGGGCTCCGGCACCCGGAGGTACCAGTTGGCTGCCCCGCTGTTGATATTGACGTCAAAATGCGCCCAACTGGCGGTATCATGAACACGTAATATTTCACGAGCCTGGGAAAACAATGCTTCGCCCACCTCGCGGGCGATTTCCCGCCGGCGTTGTTCATTGACTTCCCAATAGGTGTATAACCAATAGGGATCTCGGACCATCAAGACAATCCGGTTATCCCCATAACCAGGCGGAAATTCATAATGCCGCTCACCCTCAAATTTTTGGATAACCGGCCCGGCATAATATTTACTTTCTTCTATCCGTTCCTGGCTTTGCTCTTCAATGATTGGCGGTTGCCCTGGCTGGGGGATAAAAACTTCAACAATTTTCTTTTTGACGGTCCGGGTGCGGCGCGGCTTGACCACCTCAATTTTCAAGGTGCGCTTTTTTGCGGCAGCCGCCGGAGCTTTTTTGGCGGGGGTCCTCTTCTTTTTATTACTGGCCGCAGCTGTCGCAGCAGCTTTCTTTTTGATGATCGGCATCTATCTACCTCTTAGATTTTGCATTCCCGCAAATATTTGGCCGCTTCCTCCGGTGCTGTCGGGTTAATATAAAGCCCAGAACCCCATTCAAAGCCGGCCATTTTGGTTAATCGGGGGATGATTTCAATGTGCCAATGATAGTCATATTGAATTGTGCCCCAATAGTCAGGTTTTCCCGGCCGCGGGACAGGATTTGGCGCGGTATGTAAAACATAGTTATATGGTGGATCGTTCAATGTTTTGCGCAAACGGCTTAGGACATCTTTGAGACAGCGGGCTAATTGGACCCGCTCTTCGTCCGGCAATAGCTGAAAGCCGAATTCGTGCCGTCGCGGCATCAACCAGATTTCAAAGGGAAAACGGGAGGCAAAGGGAGCAAAAACCACAAAATATTCGTTTTCGTAGACCAGACGCTCTCCGGCCCCCAGCTCCTGCCGGATCATATCACAAAAAATGCAGCGCTCTTTTTCTTGGAAATATTGGCGGGAATTGGTGAATTCCATTTTGACATAGCGGGGCGTTATTGGCGTCGCAATCAGCTGCGAATGGGGGTGGGAAAGCGAAGCACCGGCGGCTGTCCCGTAATTTTTAAAGACCAAGATATAACGGAAACGTTTGTCTTTTTCCAGATCAACGATCCGCTGTTTGTAAGCCCAGAGAATTTTCTCGACGTGGGCATCGTCCATATCAGGGATGTTTTCTTGGTGACGGGGGGTTTCGACAATCACTTCGTGGGCACCGATCCCGCTCATCATATCAAAAATACCCATCCCGGTCCGGTTGACTTCGCCTTCGATGATCAGGGCGGGAAATTTGTTCGGGATCACCCGGACATCCCAGCCAGCCGTATTTGGTGAAGACGAAGCTTTTCGCCAGGCAATAATTTCGGCTGGCGTTTTGGCTTCATTCCCTTCGCAAAAAGGACAGAACTTCACTTCCGCTCCTTCACTGGCCACGGTCGTTCCGCCAAAATCTGATGGTCGCCTTCCCCGCTCCGACGAAACAACAACCCAACGGTCAGAAATCGGATCTTTTCTTAGTTCTGGCATGTTTTTCTCCCTTCTAATCTTCGATGATTAATGTCAGCTTGACCCGCCATTTTTCTCCAGGCGGCAGGGTAAATTTCCAATTCGGCATGATTACTGTGCTCTGATAAGTCTTTTCAAATCCCGACTCTGATTGGGAAACTGTTTCAATGGGAAAACGCCACAAAGTTGCGGCTAAATTAGGCTCCAATGATACACTAAAGCCTTTCCACTCGTCAACGATTTTTACTGATTTTACTTCGTTAATTTCGCCACGGCCGGACATGGTTTTATTTTCCAGCTGGTGGTCATCAATTTCTATATAGCGGTCGGGGGCATCGCCCGCCAGCATGGCGAAATTATACTCCGAACCGAACCAGGCATTCAGCGGGGCTTGGGAAAGGTTAGTAATTTCATAAGTAATGGCAATGATCGACTGCTTGGCAAACAGGGAGACGTTTTTCTCCAACCTGACCGATTGTCCATTAACCCGGCCAACGCGCCGCTGCAGCAACATGACCTCATTGCCGCGTCGCTGCGGCATAAATTCATATGGTTCAACAGTAAAGTCCCCTACCTCATGGTAAGACGAACGGCTAAAACTCTCCAGCGTCGTCTCCGGGGCCAGAAAATGGTCGAGCAGGGAAATACGGCGGTACCAATCATAAACCAGGGCTTTTTCCAGGCCGGCTTCCTTGACCTTAACGATATCGTGGATCGAGGTTGCCCCGGCATGTTCGCCGCCGCTGCTTTGCCCGACCGCCTGTCTGATTTTATCGTGATAGACCTCTTCCCGGCGGGCCAGGGTATTCAAGAGATTAAAATATTTTGGTTTATAATCCAATTCAAACAGGGCGCCGCCGCAGGCGGGAGAAAAATACAAATTAAGCAGGCTGTTGGAGAGGATGACTTCATCATTGCCATCTTTATCAAAATCGGTAATGGTAATTTCGGCATAATCATCCTTGCCGCGGGCGTATTTATCCATCTGGACTTCAGCTTTGATTAAATTTTCATAAATCGCCTGCCGGAGATAATTAAGGTACAGCCCGCCAAAAACCCCATGCCAGTAGGCGCAGTTGCATTGCCCCTTAAAAAGAGATAACTGGGCTTCTTTGAGCCGTCCCTCCCGCTCCCGCTCGCCAATCAACGATTTTCCTTTTTTCAACGTTTCCAGGCGATGGCTGATCTGCAGCATCTTCTTGTGCATATTGTTGGATTCCGGGTATTTGACAAAAAAGTTGCGAAAGAAGCCGCCTTTAAAAAATTGGGAATATTCTTCTTCCTTCCCCTGGTGGCGGATATCTTCCATGATCCTGGCCAGTTTTTTCCCCGACTCTGTCGGCAGCGACCATTGCATCATTTCATGATAAGAAGCGGTCGGCAGATAAACCTGACCAATCGGCTGGGCTTCCTCCAGATATTGCGACGGGGTCATAAATTCTATCCAGCTGGCATTTTCTTCCAAGAGTGTTAGCAATTTTTCCAAATAGCCTTCTTCAAAGACCCATTTATAGGTCCCCGGCCAGACGCCAAATTTTTCACCATCATCAGCCAGGATGGCAGCAGAGCTGCCGCTCTCATCAGCCAAGGTGTGCAAATATTTTATTGTTTCTTCCGGCAGCTTAAAAGGGATCAGATAACGCAGATTTTTATTTATCGGGAATATCTTGACGGTATACCCCTCTTCTTCAGTAACATAATAGCCATTCATCTTGTCTTTGGGGATCCCGGCCGAGAGGAAATGCGAATCATCAACCATGACGTAATCAATCCCGGCCTGGGCCAGCGCTTTGGGCAGGTGCGGCTCCCAAATTCTCTCAGTCAGCCATAATCCGTGGGGAGCCACGCCAAATTTTTCTTTGATAAAATCATTCGACAGATTAATTTGATTGATTTTATCGGCTTCTGGGATAATGGGGATAATCGGCTCGTAGTAACCGGCCGTGATTACCTCGGCCTGCCCCCGTTTGACTAGTTTTTTCAAGTAATCAATAAATTCCGGATGCTTGTCCATAAACCAGTCGTAAAGGATGCCGCTATAATGGATGGCAAATTTTATGCGCGGATGGGCATCCATCGCCTGGATAAACGGGAGATAAGATCGTTCATAGGCTTCATGAAAAACATGTTCAAAATTCCCCACCGGCTGGTGGCAATGGATTCCAAATATAAATTTAACTTTTTTTGTTTTAGACATACCACTGTTCCTGCTCATACGCTTCTGTCGGCACCGTAATTGTGATTCCCCCGCCCTTTGGCCAGCGTTCCAGCTCCTGCCCATCTTTTGAGACGACAATCACAAATTCCACCGTTTGGCCGGCCGCCGCTCCCAGTTGGGAGAAAGGTATTCCTAATTCAATTATACGACCCACACCAAACGATTCAAGCTGCAATCCAGCCGAGCGGAAAACATATCGGTCGGCCTCCGACGAAAAGGTAAGCTCGAATTTCCTTTCCGCCGGCGCCTGGATAATGACGGCAAAGGAAAATTGCTTCAATTCGTCGTTAAGCGCCCCTAGGTTAACTCCGAGTCGGATAAATAAATCTGTCCGGCTGAAGCCATAATAAATATCACGCAGCAAAGTCTCGATCTGGTGCATAGCCCCTTTGGCCTTAGTGATATCAAAAATTCCAGCCGGCAGCCATTCATAGTAATTGGAAATTTCACCATCCAAGATCGGTTGGATCAGGTAGACAGGCTCTTTCACCGGTTTGATCACAGGCGTCATTTTTATTGGCGTATCAAGGTACTTCGGCGGGGTCCGGTTGATCAAGCTATAAACATTTTTTAAATGTTTACGGAACAAGGAGTCGAAAACCGGGTCATTTTCTGATGAATGGTCATCACCATACCACCAGCACCAGTCCGACCCTTCGGCAATATAAATCTCTTGCCAGGCCTTGGCCAGGTCACCTTCAGTGGCGCCTGCCAGCGCCAGCCGGGCCTTGTGCAAATAATCCCAGGCGGTGTTGTCTTCCTGATGGCCGATCCAGATTTTAAAGTTGTTATCGATCCAGGAACCGGCAAAAAGTTTGCGTGAAAACTTCAAGCAGGTGGTTTTGCCCGAAGAGTTTAAAAAAGCCATTAAAAAAATAAACACTCTTCCCGATGGCCGGGAGTGGCTGACTGACAAGCAACTG
>Ga0208373_1000419_pt1 | contig 74747 bp, 109 predicted proteins | sample RifOxyC2_FD_184036 | JGI IMG/M metagenome (GOLD analysis project Ga0208373, IMG submission 184036) | Soil microbial communities from Rifle, Colorado - Rifle Oxygen_injection C2 (SPAdes) | ecosystem: Environmental > Terrestrial > Deep subsurface > Rock core/Sediment | place: Rifle, Colorado...
TGTGGCTAAAAAATGGGGCAGAACAGAATAAGCATAATCTTTTAATGAGCCTGTGATACTCATTAAAATAGAGCTCATTATGTTTTTCTGTTTAAGCAAGATAGAAGGAACTATCTTGATTTGTGTTCAGTTTCGGAGATACTGCCTCCCCAATTAAGTTTAAATAGTGCAATTATTGGCAATTATTATGGACTTTATTCCTCATCCAAAGTCTGTAATGCTTGCGTCAGATGTATTTTCAGATTTAGTTAGAGAAAGAGGTTTAGCAAATACAGTCAATACTTATATTCCGAGAGCTAGAAATAAATTAAATTCCATAGATCAAGAAATAACCTCTCTAGCCTCAGTCATGGATCAATCCGAGGTAGCAGACTATGCAATTATAATATCTGAGACAAAAAAGAATCTAGATGAAATAGAAAGATTAAATTCTGGGCATATTTTGACTCCAAACCACGCAATTGGAACACTTGCTTATGTCGATATGACTATGAGATTAATGGAAAGAAATTTGACGCCTCTTAAGTCAAAGATGGAAATGGACAAGGCAAGATAAAAATCTTTTTATTTTTTCATTTTATCTTGCTTTTCAGCTTTCTGCTTTTCGTATGTTTTAATCTCCTTCTCCCAATATCCTCTTATAAATTCATTAGCTCCATCATACTCTTCTATCTTTTTTCTGTGTTCATCTATCCTTTTCTGCAAGCTTTCTATGGCTTTTTTTATTTTTCTCTTTTTACCCATTTTTCCTGCTCAGATATTCTAATTTTAATATAATTATAAATTTTTCCCGCTTCATCAATTAAAAGTTCTCTTTTTGTTCTCTCATTGTTCTTCACTCTGAAATAACCTTGATAGGCAGTTAGACTTCCAGAGACATCTCTTATCAATCGGATAAACTCTTTATTACTCCATAATTTGTTTTTTATCATGCAGTCCACAATGTACACGCTTCTTAAATGCAATATCAAAGAGTAGGAAGTCGCATCTGAGCAATTATTCTCTTCTTCCCAGTCAAATTCTATCGCTTCTTTATTTAATTTAAGTGCAGATTTTACTATTTCCATGTGCCATTTAAGGTTTTTCTCGGTTAAAAGAGTTTCTTTATATTTCTCTATCAACTCCTTGTTCAATAATGCCTTTGACTCTCTGAGCATTGGAAGAATAGGCATAACATTATCTTTCAGCGCTTTCTCAACATCATTTTTTTTAATTAGAATTATGTTGTACTTTCCTTTTTCTATCTTTGCGCTTGTTTCATTTGTTATAACCATCACATCAATGTCACTTTTTTTAGTCTGCTCGTTTCTTGCATAGCTTCCAGATAAGTAAATTCCGATTATGTCCTGAAGATAATCTCCAAGAATAACAAATATCTCTTTTCCAATATCCAACGGCTTTTCAACCAACTCAATTCTCGCCTTTCCATTTAACCATTCTCTTGGAAGTATGACTCCTGCAGAGTTTCCTACCCTTATTATTGGTTTTATTAGCTCCATGTTATAACATTGTTATAACCTTATATAAATCTTTCCTCTCATTTATTTCAAATCAATAACTTTATTACCTCTTCCCCACTCAGTTATAAATGAATAAAATAGTAAAAATTGCACTTCTAAATTCCCTGGCAACTGTTGTATATGTAGAATTAATTGTTCTTTTCATGTCTTTCATGCAAACCCGTTTTTCATCATCTCCCGAAACTTTTTTTATTCCAATTGCCATGCTTTTGCTTTTTGTCTTCTCAGCAGCCCTCACAGGAAGTTTAGTTTTCGGCAAGCCTTTAATGCTTTATCTCGATGGAAAGAAGAAAGATGCCCTTAAATTAATATCTTGGACTTTAACATTCCTATTTTTAATTCTAATAATTACCATTGCTCTTATGATTTATTTTATGATATAGAATAATTTATTATCTCTTATTTATATTTATTATCCTGAAAACTATGAACAAAAAAGAAGAACTTCCAATCATAACGGTAATTAAAATAAATCAATGGAAGAATTGGTTAAAAAAGAATCATCTCAAGGAAAGTAAAGTCGGTGTAATACGATACAAGAATCACACATCTACTCCCTCTCCCTCTACTCAAGAGTTAATGCATGAAGCAATATGCTGGGGGTGGATAGATACAACTGCCCATGGAATTGACGGAGATAGATACATGATAAAATATTCAAAAAGAAATGAAAAAACAAGCAAATGGAGTAAAAACACCCTTAGATATGCAAAATTTCTAATAAAACAAGGAAGAATGTCCTCTCATGGATTAACGATGTATAAAATAGGAATTAGAAAGAAACCCCATGATTATGGTATTCCCGACAATCCCAAAATTCCGAATGAATTAAAGAAATCATTAAACAAAAACAAAAAGGCAAAAGTCAAATTTAATCTTCTTCCTCCTTCCTTAAAGAAGATGCTCTATCGTTCAATTCTAAAAGCAAAAACTCCAGAGACAAAAACAAAAAGGATCAAAGAAATAATCGCTCGTGCTGAATAAAAAATCTATTTTCCAAATAGAAAATCCCAAAATCCAGGCTCTGGAGGAGTTAGAGTGGTTTTAGTTCCTCCAAACCATCTGGGGGACTGAGTTACTGTATACCTTTTCCCAAATAAATCCCAACATGACTCTTTTATAACTACAATATCTCTTTGCGGTGGTGAATAGTCAAATTTCAATACATGAAGGCTATCAGAAGGCTTTGATTGTGGAAGAAAACCCTTGGTTCTCAATCCTTTGAGCACATCAGCATTTATTTTATCTCTATTTTGCATATAATCTGAAAGAGGTCTAGAACTATCCCAGAGAGAATCTTTAACTTCTTCCCCTGCCCTTAGGGCATCAAGATATTGACGGGGAGAAAGCTCTCCTGCAACATACTTCTTTACTACTTCTGCTTTCCACCAACTCATCAAATTTTTGATATATCTGGCATTAAAAACTTTTCGTTTTACCTCCCGAAACCCTTTTATACAAAGATATTAACTTCTTTTAATGGAAAACCTAAAAAAATATCTTTCTCCCCGTTCAAATGTCGCATCTAATTTCAATACTCCTCAGATTATAACTGCTGACAGCTATCAAACCTCAGATAGTAGTGAATCAAATTCTAAAAACAACAAAGAAAAAAATGGAAAACACAGCAAAAATGGCAAAACAATTCTTCTTACCAAATCCCGATACGTCTCCGGATTAAATTGTAAAAAAGCTATATGGATGATGTTTAATACTCCAGATAAAATGCCCGAAATTGATGAAGCCACACAACATCGATTCGATGAAGGGCACAAAGTGGGAGAACTTGCAAAACAGCTCTTTCCCGACGGAATTGAAATAAAAAGTATAATCCCTAAAGAAAATGATAAAAATTCAAGGGAAATGTTAAAAGAGGGAAAACCCCTATTCGAAGCAGGATTTTTACATAAAAATGGAATATGCTATGCACGAGCAGATGTCCTTTCTCCAACAGGAAAAGATAACGAATGGGACATCTATGAAGTAAAAAGTGCTACAAAGGTTAAAGAGGATTATCTTGAAGATGTTTCATTTCAGAAATATTGCTATGAATCTGCAGGATTAAAGATAAGAAACTGCTATGTTGTTCATATAAATAACCAATACATAAAATGGGGCGCAATTGATGCAAAGGATTTCTTCATTGTTGCCGATGTAACTGAAGAAGTAAATGATATTATCCCAACTGTAGATGAAAAAATAGAAAAATTGCGTAAAATAATTTCCCTGCCCGTTTGTCCAGAGATAACTCCTGGAGATTCATGCTGTCTCGGAACTGACGCCTATAAAAACTTCGGAGAATTGCATGAAAATGATAAATTCTTCAAAGAACATCCTGAATGCGATATCCTAGATTTATATTTTGCTGGCAAAAAAGCAAAAGAGTTATTCAATTCTGGAATTTTAACAATAAAATCTATCCCTGAAAGCCACAAATTAAATGAAAAGCAAAAAATACAGCACGAAGCGCATAAAAATGAGAAGCATCATTGCAATATCGAAGAATTATCTTCATTCATTAAACAATTAAAATATCCTATATATTTCCTAGATTTTGAATCCTATAACACTGCAATCCCCCTATACAATGGGCTTAAGCCCTATCAACAAATACCTTTTCAATTTTCCCTTCACGTCATTGACCAGGAGGGCCAAAAACCAAAACACTTTTCTTTCATTGCCCCAGGAAATGGAGATCCAAGAAAACCTTTCATTGAAGAATTGAAAAAAGTTCTCGGCACAGAGGGAAGCATTATTGTTTACAACGAGAGTTTTGAACAAACCGTTCTTAGAAAATTGGGAGAGTTTATGCCCCTCCATGGTCCTTGGATTAATTCTCTCATGGAAAGAATGGTTGATTTGTATTTCCCCTTCAGAAATTTCTTTTTCTATCATCCAAAACAACAGGGCTCAGCATCAATAAAATATGTTCTCCCCGCCCTCACTGGAAAAACTTATGATGATTTTGAAATAGCAAATGGCTCCCAGGCTTCACTTTCATATCTTTACATCACCCACGGCTCTGCAGATGGAAAGAAAGCAAGTTTCGATGAAATTACCAAAGTCCGAGCGGATTTGGAAAGATACTGCGGGCAGGATACAGAAGGAATGATTTGGATTTTGGATAAATTAAAAGAATTGATTAAATAAACCAAAAAGCTTAAATACTACATTGTAATACAATGTATTATGGAGACAATAAGCATAAGACTTGAAAATGAATTCGCAAAAATACTTTCAAAAGTCATAAAAAACAATATGTATTCGACAAAAACAGAATTCATAAGAGAAGCAATAAGGGATAAAATAAAACAAATTCAGAAAGAAGAGCTTATCAAAAGAGTATCTCTAATTGCAGGTTCTTCAAAAAAGAAGACGACTGATGAAGATTTGCATAAAGCAAGGGAAAAAGCATTTGAACAACTCGAAAGAAAGCACAGATTGCATTAGAGTTCAATCAATTCTTGAGGTTTCTTTATTTTAGCAATATCTTTCAGCAATTGAAAATGATTATCTAGAGATACGAGGATAGAATTATTGTCTCTTGCAATTAATGCATGAAGCGCATCTCCTTTTGGGATATCTCTCTTTAAAGCTAAATCTTTAGCTCTTTTTATCTCTGCGTTTGTAGATTCAACAAAAATCAAATTTTGTTCTATTATAAAAAACAAATTCTCAATATCAAAACTTGAATATCCTTCATTTTCTAACTCAATCAACACCATGTCAGAGTATAAAATAAAATCTCCTTTTCTAATTATCTTTGCTACAAGCTTATTAGCCCAATCTGATTTTGGCATATTTGGTTCATTCCTTTCTTCAAGGAAGTCTAGCCAGATTGAAGTATCAAAATAGAACCTCTTGTTCATTCAATATCAAAGAAAAGCAAGATTATAATTTTTTCTAAACTTCCATTTCTCAAAATACATAGATACATATAGGCATGAAACACCCAATTTTCATGCAATTAACAGATAAAGAACTAAAATTTCTCACAATCCTAAATGAAACCAGATTGGCAAATGGAAAAATCCATGGGAGATATTCTCAGGAAGTAAGCAAAATATTTCAATTTTCAGATGCAGAACTAGGGAGCGCAGTTAAAAAGCTTGTTAAAATGAAAATGCTCTCAGTAATAGACGCTGGTGCGGATGAATTAGTCTATTTCCATACAGATAAAGTCGTAAAATCAGAGCTTGATAGAAATTTAAGAGAAATAAGACATTAATTCTCATTAGAAAGGTATATATTCTATATTTTCATATTATAATAATGGCAGCAAGCATAGAGAAAAGGCAAGAAAGAATGGCTCAGAGAAAGAAAATGATAGATAAAGATCATTGTCCTAATTGTAATATCCCTCTCAGAGAAAAAATACAAGGCGGGATGTACTGTCCAACCTGCAACTGGGAAAAAGCAAAGTAATTATTCTAGAAGGGATTTAAATATAAATATAAAATAATTTTGATGAAGTAGTTAGCTCATGTTCGATGATTAATCAGAGTTATAGAGGATAACTATTTTTAAGATATATGATAGAATTGTCCTAAGAGCGTTAACTAGTTCAAAAAGGATTAATCGTTAACTCTGTAAAAAATTTAGGTAATCCCTGCGATTTTGATTTTTCCAATCTTTCAATCAATTTCACGTGAGAATCTTCCACTGCAGCACCATATATTTCTATCAAATCCGTAATCCAACTAAGTAATTCATAATCTCCAGGTGAACCTATTAAATCTCTAGATGTTGCCACTTTCAATCTTCTATTTCTTGCAGAGTATATTGTAGATAAAACACACGCTCCAGCATTTATTCCTCCAATCAACAATGCATTCACTTTTCTATCATCCAACCAAGGTTGAACTCTTACATCGGAGAAGGCAGTATCATGATCTGAAGTCTTTCCTTCCCTCATTATGTGCTCTATATTTTGTCCTCTTGGGAGTAATTCCTTTATTTCAGGAATCGTTTCTCCCTCTTCCTCATACTCAACCATCATTATCGGAACTTCCAATTCCAATCCATTCATTATCAAATCTCTCTGTGCCGCAATCATTTCTCTCTTCTTCTCTTCCCTATGACTATTTAGAAAATTCGGCTGCATGTCCACAATCATTATCCCATAATTAATCCAGTCTACCATCAAAATCCTCGATATTTAGGGTTTTTATTTATTTCCATGTTCGCTATTTTTATAAACCGAATATTTATAAAGGGTTTATTTCCAAGATATTCATGGGTTTCGAGTTCGAAAGAGCACAGGCAAGAAAAGATTTTCTAAATGGTACTCCCGGAGCTCATGCCCCAAGATTTAGACAATCCAGAGGATATAACGATTATTATGATGAGTCAATATCTCTTCAAATACATCCTCCAATAGTTTCTCATTCTAAACCTGTACAGTTTTCATTGCCCTCATTACCTTCTTCGTCTTCCAGCACTAAATTTGATTCTATCGAATTTGGTGCCAAGTGCGCAAGAGATCTTGCCGCCAGAGGATTCCACATCGATATTCCAAGCGGAAATGATTCTGGAAGCGACGCAGAAAATGATTCTGGTCAATCACCTTGGTAATTCTTTTTAAAATTGAATTTATTTTTTATTTCAAATAGCATACGTTTATATAGGCACTTTTTAATCATTTAATATGGGAAACTTTAGATCAAACGCAAGCGGAGGCCGAGGAGGATTCGGCGGAGGTAGACCAAGGTCTGGAGGAGGATTCGGCGGAAGATCATCAGGTGGATTCGGCGGAGGAAGAAGCTTCGGCGGTTCTAGAGGAGGATTCGGAGAGAGAAGAGGACCAATGGAAATGCACGATGCAACATGCAGTAAATGTGCAAAAGCTTGTCAAGTACCATTCAAACCAACTGGAAACAAGCCAGTTCTATGCAGTGACTGTTTTAGAAACAGCGGAGACCCAAGAGGAAATGCAAGAGACTTCAGCCCAAGAGGCAATGCAGGTTCAAATTCAAATGCAGGAGTTACCGCAGAACAATTCTCAAAGATAAACGGAAAATTAGATAAAATAATCAAAATACTAGAAGAATTAGAAGTTATTCCTGAAGAGGAAGCAGAAGCAGAGGATTTGGATGAAGAAGAATCAAGTGAAACTTCAGAAGGAAATTTGATAAATGATTCCAGCGACGATGAGGACGACGATGAAGATTTTGACGAAGAAGCCCCAAAGAGCGCTTAAATTATCATCAACACAATAAATTCTAACACCAACACTATGTCACATTACAAAATTATTCAGGAGGTATACAAATGAAAGGCAAAGTAAAATTTTTCCACGAAGTTAAAGGATTCGGATTTATCACCGGCGAAGATGGCAACGATTATTTCTTCCACTCAACCGGATTAGCTCAGGGAGTTCAAGTAACTAAAGACGACGCAGTTTCTTTCGAAACAGAGAAAGGCGATAAAGGTCTTAAGGCTGTTAAAGTCACAAAAGCTTAAAACTTCTTTTTAATCTCTAATCTTTATATTAGCACGGAAATTATCTTCTCTTATATTTTTATTTTTTAGATAATTTTTCTTTTTATCCATAAAGTAAAGCAAGATTACAATACAAGTAAAATAATAAATCTTAATATCTAATGCTCAAGGAGTTCAACGTATTAAGAAATAATTACTAGTTTGTCACTCAGTCTTACGATCTCGCCACAGGGTCGTTCACTATTTTTTATAGATAATATAGAACAAAAACATTTATTACCCCTAAACTCTCTAATACTTAATGCAAAAAAGAGGTATTTTGCTTATATTAATAGTAGCAGTTCTTGCAGCAATAATATCAGGTGTAAGCGCTTCTGAAATAGATAGCGAAATACAAAAGATAACAAGTTACGCTCAAGAATATGAGATAGGAAATATCAATTACGTCCAACTTATTCTTCATCTTTCCTCTTCCAGAGAGAAAATGAACTCTCTTCTTGGTGCAACTAATAAAGAAATGGGTGGAGTTCTTAAAGAAGAGCGATTAAAGAGCATTCTTGGAGAGCCAACAGAAAAAACAAGATGGGTTTTGGTTGAAAAAGAGCAGAGAGAACAAAAAATGTCTCAAGATGTTCCAGCCTGGAGAAAAATAATATTTGACGGAAATAAAATTCAGATATTCCTTAATGCTTGGCCCAGTATTTTTATAAAAAATAATCAAAGCGTAATAATATACCGGTTAAATGCAGATGTTCAATTTAAAAAACCAGGAGAGCAATTAAATATTCAGAGTAAAATTGATGAAATAAAATCTCTGGCAGAAAATTACAATAAAAATCCTTCCTCAGTGAATGCTGAAGCTCTTGCCGAGAAAAGTGTCTCTGCAGAAAAAAGTTTTGAATCATTTATGCGACAAGGACAAGGAAAATGCGAAGATACTATGAAATCTTTATTCGGTTCCGAAAATAAAAGAGCAACTCAAAAGATGCTTGCATATGAAATAGAATTAGCAGAAGGAGATAATTTTGCTCTTATAGGAAGGTTAGAAATGTGCGATGAGTGTGAATGGGCATGGATTAATTTTAATATCTGGTATGAAGGAAGAGGCCCCGGATTCAAACCATCTAAATCTCGGCCTGAAATGGTTTCTCCCGAACAATATAAAAACCTAAACTCTGAAGACTTCAAAAAAGAAATCTCCTCTATTATAAACGAAATAAAAACAAACGCTCAAAGTGGAGATTATAACAAAGCTATGTCCTTGCAGGGAAGACTTCAGGCACTAAATGAAGCATGGAACCAAAAATCTAACGACGTCTGGAAAGATGTCGATAGGAAGTATGATGAAAAAAAGAAGTCCATGTCTCAGCAGGAAATGGAAGAATTCAACAAAAATTATGGTTGGATAAGGGAAGAGCAGGAAAGAAGACAGAGTGTTAATGAAATAGTAAAAGCTAATTATAATGAAAGAAAAGCATTCTATGTTACTTTATTTTCAAATTATGAAAAAAAGGAATTCTATTACACTCAGGAAGAATATGAAAAAAGATTAGTTGAAGAATTTAAGGAGTTTGGAAGAGAAGTTTGCAATAATAATCAAGATGATAATAAGAATGAGCAAGTAGACTGTGAAGACTCACAATGCCAAGGAAAAATCTGCGGACAGCAAACAATAAAGAAAATACTATTCGAGGGAAATGAAACAAAAGAAATCGATTTTGTTCAGGAACTATTCTGCATTTCAAATACTTGTCAGGCAAGGGAAGAAATAATCCGGATAAAAGAAGCCATTTGTGGAAATCATGTTTGTGATGGAAATGAAACAAAAGAAACATGCGCAGAAGACTGCTCACAATGCAAAAAGTACGAGCCAATAGAATGCTCTGGAATAGTTATATTTAAAGGAGAAGACGAACAGGGCTGTCCTCTTGAACCAATCTGCATAAAACAGGAAAATCTATCCTGCGAAATAAATGAAGATTGCTCCCAGCCACTATGCGGGAAAGCTCAATGTATTGAAGGAATGTGCAAATTGACTACATTGGATGAATGCAAAGAAGCACAATGTACTGAAGGAGATGAAAAAATAAAGAACTGCGCCAATGGAGACAAAATAATTATTGAAAAATGTTTTGAAAGCACTTGGAAAAAAATGGGAATTGACTGCCCAGCAGAAACTTCTCCTCCAATCATAGAACCAGCACATCCATCTGAACCAATTTCAGGAAATCAATGCTCTGTCAAAGAAGACTGCGGAAATTCCGATGACGTCTGTAGCAATGGAAAATGTGTTACCCTTCCAAGAGCAATTATTATTGAACTTCCAACTCAGCCATCTCCAGAACAACCACAAGAAGAAACATCACAAGAACCTCTAACACAAACAGAACCACAACAACAACCCTCTCAACCATCTGAACCACAACCATCACAATCTGCACCAGAACAGCAAATAACTGCTCAAGTTATTAACACATTAAAATTAACGGGAAAGGCAATAACTGGATTTGCCATTTTTCTAACTGGATTTGACGTTGAAGAAGCACCAACTCAGCCATCTCCAGAACAACCACAAGAAGAAACATCACAAGAACCTCTAACACAAACAGAACCACAACAACAACCCTCTCAGCTCCCTGCAGAGCAACAACCTCCAAATCAAGATCCAAATCAACAGCCATCATTTAATGAACAGCAACCTCGGCCCCCTCAACAAATGAATGAACAAGAGAGAATGGAAAATGAAAAGAGAGACCAGGAAAATAGGAATAAAGAAGATAATGAAAGAAGACAGCAGGAAAATGAAAGAAGGCAGAAAGAGGATAACGAGAAAAGAAATAATGAATGCGCTGACAACTGCAACAGGCAATGCAAAGACAATTTAATTATGCCTTGCGTAGACAAATGCTCTCGAGAAGCCCAATGCAAAGACAAATCATGCATAGATGAGACAATCAAAACATGCGAAAGCAAATGCACTCAAGAAAAAGATATCAGTTCATGTACTAATGAATGCAAAGACAAATGCCTAAAAGGAGAAAAATTTGAAATTCAAAGAGAAGAAGAAAAAATGAACAAAGAAGAGAAAGCTGTATTTATTATGGGCGGAACTTGCAGAACCTCGGGCTCAAAAACAGAAGGATTTATTCACTTTGATGGATGGGGAGATCCATTCGATAGGGCAAGAGAATACAAGCAAAAATATTATCAGGGAGGAAGTTCAGACTGGTGCAAAGATGAACTCGAAAGCCTAATAAAGCAAAGAAAAGAATTTGAATCTTCATTCAATCAAGAGTTCATAACATGGTTCTTTGAAAAATATCTTTCAAATTCAGCTGAAGACTGGGAGCAGCATGTCTCTGGAATATATGAAATATATTGGAAGGATGTAGAAAGTTCGAAACAAATGGCAGAAAGACTTAATTGCCTTGACCAAGAATCTTTAGGCTTTACTCCTAATTTGATAAATATAAAATATGAAACTGAATTCGGAAAGATAGAATTTAGGGAAGAATTAGAAACAGTAAAAATGCCAGGAATGGACAAGGAAATGACTCTCGTTACTCCATACATGAAAGTCTGGATATTCCCTCCAAAAGAATTCATTATTTTAGAGATGAAAAAAGCAATGGAAAACCATGAATTTCCTGGTTCGGAAAAGGATAAATTAGAAAGGGGAAATGAAGAAGGCCCAACTGCAGAAGAAAGAGAAATGATAAAACAAAATACTGGATTCATGAAAAAATTAACTCAAATAACTGAAAAATATAATGGCAATATAAACTCTGCAGTAAGATTTGTTGACAATGGCACGGTTGTCTTCAATCTTTATGTACAGGTTAATGAAAATGATATTCTAAAGATGAAACCAATGCTTCCTGAAGAAGTTCCAAAAGAAGATGTAAGAATAGATTTAGACTTTCAGAAGATTTATGAAGTTATTCAAACAACAACAAAAGACATGGGAGGAGAGAGAACTGAAAGTCCTCCTTGGGCAAAAGAGAGTAAGCCTGTAGAAAAAATAAAAGAAATCACCAATGGAATAAAAGTATACTTCAAAATAAGAAGCATAATTAACTCTGCAGAAATAACTCCAAAAGAAAGCAAAAAAGATGTGGATTCTCTTATAAAAGAGTTCTTTTCAATGATGATGCAGGGCGGAGGAGATAAAAACGCTCAGCAAGGAACAGAAAATCAAGACAATAAGGAGATTGATATTGCAGAAGAAAAAGGATTATTTGACAAGAAAGAATCTATAACTGGGGAGGTTATTTTAGGATAATTATTTTTTAGTGTACAAATTATAAAATGTTTTTTCTATAAAAATAGAAAGTAAAGGGTCGTTATCCTCTATAGTAGAATTCATTAGATTATAATATCTAAAAATTTAAAATATTAGCTTATCTGCCCGAAAGACATTATCTCGTTTACTTTTTCGCCTTATTATAGAAATCACTATCTATTGTATATACATACAATGGGCTTCTTACTCCACATGCTGCGAGAAATCTTCCCAATGACGCATGACTATCTTTATACGCCGCTTGAACTGCAGGATGTGCGCAATCTTCTATAATCACTTTCAATTTATCTACATTTTCAGGATTTCCCCTTCCCAAGTTGAATAAATCAATGGCAAAATTATCCTGTAGATGCGCAGGGACATTCTTTTCAAAATGCTCTGGAGAAAAGTCAGATAAATAATAAATCAGGTTCTTATCCTTCTTCGAGTTTATTGCTATTGAGGTCATAAAAAACCCTCTTTTATCATATATTTAAACATTTGTTCTATTGCTCGTTATATTAGAAAAAGCCCTAAAAAGTCAATAATTTGAACCAATAACAATTATATCTCTTTATACACAAATTGTTAAATACTCTTTTTAGGACGAAATATCATGGCAGAAGAGAGCTTGCTCGAAGTACTTTTGAAAACAGGAGTAAGACTTTTAGGAATAGGGTGCTTTGCTCTTCCGCAAGTAATACATTATTATGCTCTGGGGCAGCCAAATGATATGTATCATGCACTCTGGGAAAAGTATGGAGATTTAAGGGACATCGTAATGGTTGGAGAAAGCGTAGTTGCTGGAACTTTAGGTTTCATTGGTGCTCTACATCTTACAACCCATGAAAACTATGAAAATTTTTGGGAAGTATTTAGAAAGAAATAATAAATCATTTTCTGCTTATAACCCCGCGATAATCCACAAAAACCACCTAAAATGTCATGATAAGGTTTATATACCCTCAAAAATACCCATATTAGAATCTAATTGAATTGAAGATAAAGGTTCGCAAGGTACTGATAATACCTTAAGCGATCACATCTACTTAAAGTAGAAAGGTAGTTGAGTTGAACTATTTGTACAATAAAATTTACATAACAAACAAAGGACAAATAATAAACAATGGGAGCACCAAAAAGACCACGATGGAGCAGCCTTCAATATTGGCCAAGGAAGAGAGCGAGCTATATTCTTCCTAGTGCAAACTGGAAAGTTGTTAAGGGAACAGGTTTATTGGGTTTTGTCGTATACAAAGCTGCAATGGCTTCTGCAATTGTTAAGGATGAAACTCCAATGAGTATGACAAAGGGAAAGAAAATGGTTGTTCCTGTAACAATTCTTGAAGCTCCAAATACCAAAATATATTCAGTAAGATTTTACCATCTTGGACAAGTTATAAAGGACGTCGTTGTCTCAAATGATAAAGATTTGAAAAGAGTTCTAAGAGTTTCAAAGGAATCAAAAAATATTGACAATGAAACTCCAAAAGTATTCGACGATGTTAGACTTATAACCTATACTCTGGCAAAACAAACTGGAATAAAGAAAGCCCCTGATTTGATTGAAATTGCCATTGGTGCCAATTCCGCACAGGAAAAACTTGCAATTGCCAAATCATTCATTGGAAAGGAAATAACTCTCAAGGATTTCGTCGGTAAAGTAGAATTATTTGACACAAGAGGATTAACAAAAGGAAAAGGACTTGTTGGTGCAATCAAGAGACACGGATTAACTCTTAAGGCTCATAAATCTGAAAAAGGAGTAAGGCGCCCAGGTTCTCTAGGACCATGGCATCCTGCAAGAGTAACTTTCAGAACTCCAATGGCTGGACAATTGGGTATGTTCACAAGAATAAACTACAACAACAAGCTTGTCACCGTCGGCAATATCCAGGAAAAAGATATTAATAAGGGCACAGGATTCAAACATTACGGAAAAATAAAAACATCTTATATCGTTCTTCAGGGCTCCGTTCAAGGACCAGTAAAGAGGCAAATCATTCTCACACCATCATTCAGACCAACAAAAATTCAAGCTAAAAAGAAATTCGAATTCCAGGAGTTAATAGTACTATGAAGGGCACATTATATTCAATAAAGGGCGAGAAAAAATCTGAAGTAAATCTTCCAGAATTATTCGACATAACAATAAGACCTGATGTGGCATTAAAGTTCTTCGAAGCAGATAAATTTGCTCACATGCAATTCTATTCCCACGATCCAATGGCAGGAAGAAAGCATTCTGCATCTGGAACAATCTCCCACAGAAGACATGAGTGGAAAGGACATTATGGTAAGGGTATTGCAAGAGTTCCAAGAAAAGCAATGTATAGAAGAGGAGTAAGCTTCTTCTGGGTTGGAGCCGAAGTTACAAGCACAAGAGGCGGAAGAAGAGTTCACGGTCCAAAGGTAAACAGAGTAAGAAAAATAAACAGAAATGAAGTTCAGATAGCAATGAATTCAGGATTCGCCTCAACAGGAAGCAAAGATTTGATTATGAAAAGATATTCTTCTCTAGAGGGAAAGAAATTAAGTCTTAATTTCCCAATCGTCGTAGAATCAAAGTTAGACAAAATAAAAGCAAGAGACCTTATTACATTCCTTAACGCTATCTTCGGAGAATTATCTTATCTTGTTCTTAAGAATAAAGAAATAAGAGCAGGAAAAGGAAGAGGAAGAGGAAGAAAATACAAATCAAATGCCGGACTATTACTTGTCAAGGCAAAAGACGAAACAATAAAACTCTCAGGATTAGATATAAAGTCCGTCGGAGATATATGCATTGAAGATCTATATCCTCTTGGAAGATTGACAATTTACACTGAAAAAGCTCTAAAGGAATTAGCTGAGGGCACGGAGGCTAAGAAGTAACATGACAATAAGACCAGTAACAACTGAAAAAGCAGTAAAAATGATTGAAATAGACAATACCTTATTGTTTGAAGTAGATAGAAAAATGAAAAAACCAGAAATAAAAGCAGAAATAGAAAAATTATTCTCAGTAAAAGTTGAGGGTGTAAGAACTCACATGAGATTAAACAAGAAACTCGCATATGTTAAACTAAATAAGGCAAATCCGGCGATAGATGTTGCCACTAAATTGGGGATGATCTAAAATGGGTAAGAGAATTATATCACAGGCAAGAGGACACGGCTCCATGTCGTACCAAGTAAGAAAGAGAGCTTTCATCTACAAGATTAAATATCCAACAAATGAAGGACAGGCAGAGGTTCTTAATATTCTTCATTCAACAGCACACTCAGCACCTTTAATAAAAGTAAAAGCAGGAAAAGAAATATTCTTCAACGCAGCATACAACGGAGCAGTTGTCGGCGATAAAATCTCAATCAACTCAACAGAAATAAAACCTGGAAATATAGTTGCTCTAAAGAACACACCTGTAGGAACAAAAGTCTATAATATTGAAATTAATCCTGGAGATGGTGGAAAAATGATGAGAACAGCAGGAAGTAGCGCTCTAGTTTACAAGAAATATGACCACAACAAAACTTCAATATTAATGCCAAGCAAAAAAGAAATTATTCTAGCTGGAGACTGCAGAGTAACCGTAGGAGTTATTGCTGGAGAAGGAAGAAAGCTTAAACCATTCATAACAGCTGGAAGAATGTTCTTCCACATGAAATCTAGAAACAAGCTATGGCCTAGAACTTCTGCAGTAAAGATGAACGCGATAGACCATCCATTCGGTTCTGGTAGAGGAAAGAGAATCAAATCCAAGATTGCAAAGAGAAACGCTCCACCAGGCGCAAGAGTAGGACATATTAGACCAAGAAGAACAGGGAGGGTCAAGAGATAATGGTATCTGCACCAGCCAGAAGGGTTCCAGCTAGCGAAGATGAATTAGCTTCTCTTAAGAGAGGAGATTTAGTTTTAGTTACTTTTAATACAGAATCTCCCAAAAAGATAATGGTTTATGAAGGATTGGATGAACAAGGAAGAGATTCTTTCTTAATAGGTTCCGATTCTTTCTTATTAAGTCCCCGTGGAACGATGTTAAGTTGGAGAAGCCACAGAAAATATCTTCAATTTGATGATGAGAATGGAGTAATATTTAATCATCTTTACAGAACTCTTGAAATCTATGATGAAAATACCAAAGCAAAAACATTTTACCGTGCTCAAAATTTATTAAGGCAATCATCTCAAGGAGGACAACAATAACATGGCAGTCGAAATGAAATCACAGGAAGCAATAACAAGATCAAAGGATGTTTACTATAGAGGAAAGAACGTCGAGGAATTGAAGAAACTAGACGTAAGAGAAGTTGCCAAATACTTAGATTCAAGATGCAGAAGATCTGTCCTTAGACACTTCGATATAATCGAAAAATTCGTAAAGAGATGCGAAACCTCACAAGCAACTAAGAAAAAGATAAGAACACATTTGAGAGATATAATTGTGGTTCCAAGACTTGTTGGAATGACAATCTCCGTATACAACGGAAAAACCTACAACGATGTTCCAATTTCCGCAGAAATGATTGGGCACAGACTTGGAGAATTCTCGCCTACACGATCCAAAGTACAGCACGGAGAAGCTGGAATTGGAGCAACTAAAGGCTCGAAAGCATTGAAGAAGTAAAATGGCAGAAGAAAAACAAATAAAGCAAGAGAAGAAAGAAGAAAAGAAAGCAAAGCCAGCTCAAGCTAAACCTACTACATCAGATAACAAGTCAGAAAAAGTAGAAGTTAAGAACGAAATAAAATCAGAAGTTCCTACACCAGATAACAAGGAAGTAAAAGAAGTTAAAGTCGAGGACAAAAAGGAAGAAAAGAAGAAAGAAGAAAAGAAAATTATTCCAAAGAAAGATGAAGCAGTTGCCAATATTAACGACGTCAGAGCTTCACAGAAGCACTGCATGTACATCTGCGCCGCAATAAAAGGAAAGAAAATAGACGATGCAATAAAAATGCTTCAGGGTGTAGTAAAATTAAAAGTAATAATCAAATTCAAGGGAGAAATTCCACACAGACATGGACAGAGAATGATGTCCGGAAGATATCCAGTTGATGCATCAAAGCTAATGATAAACGCACTTAAAGGACTAAAGGGAAATGTAATAGTAAATCAGATGGACTTGGATAAAACCGTAATAACAACTGCATTCGCAACACAAGCACACAGACCAGCAAGAGCTGGAGGCATAAAGGCTAAAAGGTGTCATGTTTACCTTATTGCAAAGGAAATTCAAAATATAAAAAAGCCGGAGGTAAAGAGAAAGTAAAATGGAAGAGAAAAAATTTGTAAACTTTAAGAAAGAAGAGCTTGGTGTAAAGGAATATGTAAAATCTGCTCTCGGAAAAGGAAGAATAAGTTCAGTAAGCATAGAATACACCCCAGTGGGAGAAAAAATAATAATCGCAACCTCAAAGCCAGGACTAGTTATCGGCAGAAGAGGAGAAAAAATTGATGAGTTAACAAGAGTTTTAAAGAAGAGATTCAAGTTGGATAATCCACACATAGAAATAAAAGAAATAATGAATCCAACTCTTGATGCACAATTAGTTGCAGATGAAATGGCTCTTCTTTTGGAAAGACAGGGCTCATTAAAATTCAAAGTCATTGCCTACAAAATGCTTGAAAGCATTATGCGTTCAGGAGCACTTGGAGCAGAAATAGTTATGTCAGGTAAATTACCTTCGGAGAGAGCCAAATCCTGGAGATTCGCACAGGGATATCTGAGGAAGACTGGAGACCCTGCTAAAGTTGTAAACAGGGCAATGTCTCAGGCAATTACAATGCCAGGAGTTGTAGGAATAAAAGTATCCATACTTCCAGCAGACGCACCTATGTACGATAAAATAGTAATCAATGCAGGAACAAAAGCAAGACTTGGAGCACTTCCAGTTTTAATTCAGGAAGAAAAAAAGGAAAAAAAGAAAGCAGCGAAAAAATCAAAATCCGGAGATAAAAAATAATGGCAATACTAAGACAAAAAGACATCGTTAAAATGAATGACAAGGAAAGAGAAACAAAGTTTACAGAATTGAAAATGGAATTAGTCAAAGCAGGAGTAACTGCAAATAAGCAAAATGCTAAAACCAAAGAGATTAAAAGGGCTATTTCAAGACTATTAACATACAAGAATGCTAACACCTCTAACAAGGAGGCGTTAAAGAAATAAATATGGACATAGATCCAAGATTAGGACTTCCAAATCAGGAAGTATTCAAGGAAATAGCGAAGGGCGAGCAAAAGATTGTTGTTTCGACTGTTCCAAGGCGTTATGGCAAGCTCATAACCCTTGTGACGGGATTCGACAATGACTTCGATATCAAGGGCACAGCAAAAGTCCTTAAAGAAAAGCTCGCATGCGGTGGCACCGTCAAGAACGGAGCTATCGAGCTTCAGGGAAACCACAAGAAGCAAGTAAAAGCAATCCTTATCGGAATTGGATTTCCAGAAGATTCCATAAGCGATTAAAACAAAAACACAATGGCAAAACAAAAACAAACACAGAAAGAAGAAAAGAAAGAACAAACAAAGACAGTTGAAACTCTAGTATGCACAAGAGGAAGAACATTCGAAGGAACTGTCACAAAGAAATTCTCAAACAGAGTTGTGGTCGAATTCGAAAGAACAGTTTTCGTAAAGAAATATGAAAGATTCTTCAGGAAGAGAACAAGACTTCACGCAAGACTTCCACTAGCATTTGTAGAAAAAATCAACGTCGGAGATTATGTAAAAGTAAGAGAATGCAGACCATTGAGCAAAATAATCAGATTTGTTCTCATTGAAAAGGTCAGAGACGCAGATGCTTTTATAAAACAAAAGTTAGCAAAGGAAAATCTTGATAAAGCAGAATTAGCAAAATCAAAAGAAAAGAAAGTCAAAGTAGAAACGGAGGCAAAGAAGTAAAATGAAACAATATCCAGTATTCGATGATGACGAGATACAAGAAGAGAAAGCTGCGGCATCACAAACACCTTCAGGAAAAGACGTATTAACTTGCAAATATAGAGTCGGAAGTAATTGCTCTGAAGGTCATCAAGCACATGCAGAATTATCTTCAAGATTTTCAACATATTACTGTCCAGCAAATTGTTCACATATGGGAGATAAACAATGAAAGCAATAACAGCAAAAGTAACAAGAGGATTGAACATTGGTTCAAAAGTTGTAGCCGCAGATAACAGCGGAGCAAGAATAGTCAGAATCACAGGAGTTAAACACGGTAAAACCAAAAAGGGAAGACAACAGCCTGCCAAGGTTGGAGACTGGGTTAAAGTTTCAGTTAGAGCAGGAAAGCCAGAAATGAAAGGTGTTGTATTCGATGCAGTTGTCATAAGACAGAAGAAACCCTACAGAAGACTTACCGGAGAAAGAGTTTGCTTCCAGGACAATGCCGTTGCTCTATTAAAAGATGAAAAAGGAAATCCAAAGGGAACTCAGATTAAAGGACCTGTCGCAAGAGAAATTCAGGAAAGATGGAAGGAGGTTTCAAAGATAGCAGATTTCGTTCTCTAAAAAACTACCATGAAAAAAGAATTTTCAACTCAGTGGAATGCAAGCAAGCAACCAAGAAAGCAGAGAAAATATAATTTTAATGCTCCTCTTCATACAAGGCATAAGTTTTTAAGTGCACATTTATCAAAAGAATTGAAGGTTAAGTATGGTAAGAGGAATCTTCCCCTTAGAAAAGGGGATGAAGTGCTCATCATGCGAGGCGCCTTCAAGAAGAAAAAGGCCAAAGTAACTTCTGTAAATCTCAGGGAATCTCTTGTATCTCTTGAAAACATTCAAAGAACAAAGAAAGACGGTTCAAAGGTAAACGTAATGTTCCCTGCCAGCGTTCTTATGATAGTCACATTATCTCTCGACGATAAAAGAAGATTAGAGTCCATAAATAAGAAAGCTCAACCTGCAACACCAAAAAAAGTTACTGAGAAAAAAGCAGAAGTAAAACAATCAAACAAGGAAACAAAGAAAAATGCATCAAAGTAGACAATTTGCCGACTGGAAATTACCAATAGAAAGAAAAGGTAACAAATATGTAGTCAGAGCCAGTTCCCATGTTCGAGATTCAGTTCCTGTTCTTATGGCAATAAGAGACATGTTGAAAATTGCCAGAGATGCAAGAGAAGTTAAGGAAATGATTAAAGCAAAAGCCCTTAAGGTCAACGGAAAAATTGTTCTTGACTACCATCAATCAATAAAATTATTCAACCTTTTGGAAGCAGACAAGAAATACGAGCTTTCATTGCTTCCAACAAAAAGATTCTTCTTCAAAGAGCATAAGGGCAATGACAGACTCTGCAAGGTAATAAGCAGAAAACTTCTTACAGGAAATAAAATACAACTTAATCTTCACGACGGAACAAACGTCATGTCAAAGGACAAAATCGTCGTTGGCGATTCAGTATATGTCGATTCTTCTACAAAAATTACAAAACACATCTCCCTTGAAAAAGGAAAATCAGTATTCATCTTCCTTGGAAAATATGCGGGATTGGAAGGCAAAATAGAAAGCATAGACGGAAAGAAAGTCAATGTCAAGTTAAAAGAAAAAACAGTAGAGCTAAGCAACAGGGAGGTTGTAGCAATATAATGGAAACTCAAATGCAGGAAGTTATCAACACAATGAAAAAGGAAATGCCAAAACCAAAGGCAAAGAAACCAGCAGTCAAAGAAGTTAAGGAAGAAAAGAAAGAATCAAAGAAATTCGTTGTAAAATCACTAAAGGCAAAAGTAAAAAGAGAAGGAGAAAATCCAATGAGAAGAATAAGAATAGAAAAAGTTATTCTTAGCTGTGGAGCAACTGGAAAAGACTTGGAAAAAGCAAAGAAACTTCTAGAGTTCATGTCAAAGATGAAAGCACAGGTAATGAAATCCAGCAAAAGAATTCCAGACTTTAACGTCGCTCCAGGAATGGAAGTTGGTGTAAGGGTCACAATGAGAGGAAGTCCAGGAACTGAATTATTAAGAAGACTTCTTGGAGCAATGGATAACGTTCTAAAGAAAAAGCAAGTAGCCATGGATCATTTTTCATTTGGAATAAAAGAATACATCGATATTCCTGGAATGGAATATCAAAGAGATATAGGAATAAGAGGATTAAATATTACTGTTGTATTTAATAGACCAGGAATAAGAGTTCAAAGAAAGAAAGTAAAAGTAGGTCATTTACCAAAGAAGCAGCATGTCTCACAGGCAGAAATAATCAAATATATGGAGGGTAACTTTAAAACACAGTTCAAGTAAAATGAATCAACAAGTAACACCAATACAGCAAGTAGGAAGCCAGCTTAAAACTGGAGGAAGATATTATCATGGTCTTCCATCTACATATGAGCTCTTTAGTTATTATGTTTACGACGGAGTTATCGATGGAGAGCACCAATTCCTAATTCCCGGACCATTCGAAAATACAATGAGCAGAATACTTATTAAACCAGAAGATTTAGAAGTTAAAGCAGATAAAAGAATCATATTTAATTCGTATAAGTCAAATGGCGTGTCTAAAGCAGAGGATTCTATTGAATATCAAAGATTAGAAAATTTATGGGGGTCTAAGGTAAGATGACAGCAAGCGATTGGAATAAAATAACAAAGCAATTGAAAGGCAAACCAGTTATCCTAACCAAGTTCCTCAAATTCAATAAGCCAAAAGCCAGAAAAATGGGCGTAGCCGCGAAGAAATGCGAAAGATGCGGAAGATTTGGCGCACACATCAAACAATATAATCTAAATTTATGCAGGCAGTGTTTCCGAGAGATTGCAGTGGAAATAGGCTTCCATAAATATAGTTAGGAAATAATAAAATGACAAAAACAAAAAGACAAACAATCAAAGAACATGAAAGAACCCACAATGAAAGACAGTTAGCAATATTAGCAATAAACTTAGCAGTTGCAGTAACAAAAGCTTCTTCAGCAGGTTACGATATGAGAGTATTGACACAAGGAAATCCAAGATATCTCGAATCTTTATCCGATAACTTGAAAGCTCTCAATCAAGGTTACAAATCCGTCAGAGCAAAAGTCTCAAAAGATGTTGCTCAGTTTTATGATACTCAAATTCAAGGAGTACTTGGAGATAGCGAGATAATTAGAGGATTAAGTAAATGGGAAGGAGGCTTAAGGGTAAGATTGTAAGATGTCACAAGATATAGTAGCAGACGCATTGAACCAGATGATGAATATGAACCGAGCTGGAAAAACAACAGTTCACGTTAAAGTATATTCAAAGTTGTTGCTTTCAGTTTTAGCAATAGCCAAATTAAAGGGCTATGTGAAAGAATATAAGACTGATGAAAATGGACTAAAAATAGAAATCGGAAGACTAAATGGTTGCAGAGCAATAAAACCAAGATTAATAGTAAAAGTAGACGGCATGGACAAGTATGTACAAAGATATCTTCCTGCAAAGGACATAGGAATATTGATTGTTTCAACCTCCTCGGGATTGATGACTCACCAAACCGCTCAGGATAAAAACATAGGAGGAAGCTTGCTAGCTTATTTCTTCTAAAATGAAAACTGAAAACTTAACAATCTATAGACCTGAGAACTTTGCTGAATTGAAACAGGTTCCTAAAGGAAGTTATGTAGAACTTTATCCAAATGGATTATGTGTTTATGCAGGCGCGACTAATGGAACTTATAGGTTTATAAAAAGAGAGCCTCAACCTGGTCCAATCCTATTATTGTCAACTGGTAAGAGAAGCCTATTTTTTGATAGTGGTCAGATAGGTATTGAAGCGTGTACCCAACTTAAAGTTAGAGGAACAGATAAAGAATGTATAGAATTATCTAAATTATTGGAGGGGAAGTTAGCTTAATATGAAAATCAAATTAGCCGAAAGCATCGCAATTCCAGAAGGAGTAGATTGTGAATTTGCAGATAATATAATTACCTGCAAGAAGTCTGGAGTTTCGTTGTCAAGAAACATAACTGTTCCTGGAATAAAAGTAAAGATAGAAGGAAGAACAATCAAATTCACCGGAGAGAAAACAAACAAGAACGAATACAAAAAAGTAAAATCAAACATTGCACACATTGCAAATCTTTTCAAGGGATTAAATGAAAAATTTGTCTATCAATTAGAATCAGCAAACGTCCACTTCCCAATGACTCTTAAGGTTGCAAACGGAAGATTGGAAATAAACAACTTCCTTGGAGAAAAAACCCCAAGATATGCAAAAATACTCCCAAATGTAACCGTTGAAGTAAAAGGAGCAAAAATAACAGTCTCATCAAACAGCAAAGAATCAGCTGGAGAAGTTGTTTCTCACATTGAAGCTGCAACAAAAATAAGAAACAGAGACAGAAGAGTTTTCCAGGATGGAATATATTTAACAGAAAAGCCAGGGAGGAATGATTAAATGAAAACATTGTCACAAGTAGCAATGGAATTACCTGAAATGGATGCTAGACAGCTTGCAGTAGAAAGACTTGGTGAGATGCAAAGAGATATGAAACGCCTAATTTCCGTTACTGCTCAAACGAAAAGGTCAACTGTAGATGTAAATGCCTCTCAATTTTCAAGAGAATTAGCAGAAAGAACTCTTAAAGCATATGAGGGGATATATGGTATGGCAAAAGGAAATCTTCAAAGATATAATGTCTTTGATCCAAATTATGATAAAATTTTTGAAATTGCTTTAACAACTGGAGAGGTTAAGTATTTTGATAATGAGGAGGTTACAGCACAATGAAACCTAAATTCATAAGAACAGATTCATTCAGACTTCCTAGACTTGGAAAGAACAGAAAGAACAAGCAAGTTTGGAGAAGAGCAAGAGGAGTTCACAGCAAAGTAAGAAGAATGAGAAAGTCCTATCCAGTCATGCCAACTGTTGGTTACAAGACTCAAAGAAAGAATCTTGGAAAAGTCCAGGGACTTAAGCCAATCCTTGTGCACAACCTTAATGAGTTGGCAAAAGCAACAAAGGAAAATATAATCATAATCGCAAGCGTAGGAGCAAGAAAGAAATTAGATATAATTAAGAAGGCAGATGAAATGAAAATCAAAATAGCAAATCTTGGAGGAACAAAGAAATGAAATTAGAAAAGAAAAAATCACTTGTAGGAAGAACATTGGGAATAGGAATGGAAAGAATTATATTTAATAACCAAAGACTTGCAGAGATTAAAGAATTAATTACAAAGCAGGACGTTCTAGACTTACTCGCAGATGGAGCAATTATGATAAGAGAACCAAAGGGAAGAAAAACTCTTGTAAGAAAATCGAGAAGAAGAAGAGGCGGAAGCGTAAAGATGAAACCAAAGAAAGGAAAGGCAGAATACGTAAGAAAAGTAAGAAAATTAAGAAACTATCTTTTCCAATTAAGAGGAAAGGAAGAAGTAAGCAAAGAAGTATATGACAAATTAAGACAGGAAATAAGAGCAAGCATGTTCAAAAATCAATCTCACTTTAAGGAAAGAGTGAAGGAGTTATCCAAATGAAAATATTGAAAAGAAGAAGACTAGAAGCAAAGACAGATTACAAAGCAAGACTTACAATGCTTGTATCAGGCAAACCAAGACTTGTAGTTAGAAAGACAAACAGGTACATGGTTGCACAAATAGTTTCATCTGAAATAGCACAGGATAAAGTAATCTGCGGATATTCATCAAAGATACTTTTGGAAAAAGGATGGCCAAAGGAACTTCAGGGAAGTTTGAAGACTCTTCCAGCAGGATATCTTCTTGGATTACTTGTAGGAAAATTAGCAAAAGGAAAGGTTAATGAAGTCATTTTAGATATAGGAATGAACAAGAGCATTGCAAAATCAAGAATATATGCTGTTGTCGAGGGAGTTTTGGATTCCGGATTAAAATTAAACTGTGACAAATCAATACTTCCAAACATGAAAGAATACAAAATAAATGATAAATTAAAGAGTGCCTATGAAAAGACACTTAAGGAAGTACACTAATGGCAGAAAAAGAAATAAAAAACAGACCAAAAGATTTGATTGAAGCAATTCCAGAAGAAACAGAGAAGATAGCTCCAGTCATAGAAGCAGAAATGACATCAGAATCCGCCGCTAAAGCTCAGACAACAGAAGCTCCAAGATGGAAAAGAAGAAACAGAGCAGAAGAAGAAAAAGAAGCAAGAAAGAACGCCATAGCTTCATGGGTTCCAAAGACTTCTCTTGGAAGATTGGTTAAGGAAGGAAAAGAAAAGAACATAGACAAAATACTTTTGAATCATAAAAAGATACTTGAAGATGAAATAGTCGATTTATTGTTACCTCTAGAAACTGACTTGCTTTTGATTGGACAATCCAAAGGAAAGTTCGGCGGAGGAAAGAGAAGAGCCTGGAGACAAACTCAGAAGAAAACAATGGAAGGAAACGTAGTCACATTCTCATGCATGGCAATTGTAGGAGATAAGAAAGGACACGTTGGAATAGGAATGGGAGAAGCCCAGGAAACTCTTCCATCAAGAGATAAAGCCATAAGAAAAGCAAAATTAAACATTGCAAAGATAACAAGAGGATGGGAATCTCAGGAAGAAGACAAATCTGACCCTCACACAGTTCCATTCATAATCAAAGGAAAATGCGGTTCAGTAAGAATAACCTTAATTCCTGCGCCAAGAGGCACAGGATTAGTAGTTGGAGATGAATGCAAAAAGATTTTAAAGCTTGCAGGAATCAAAGACGTATACTCAAAGACATTCGGGCAGACAAGAACAACTTTCAACCTTGCTCAAGCATGCATGAATGCTCTAACTAAAACTAATAAAATGAAACAATGATATTATTAATAAGAATAACTGGAATGGTAGAAGTCAACAGCGATATTCAGGAAGCTCTATTCAGACTTAGACTTAGAAGAAAATATGCAGCAGTTCTAATAAAAGAATCTGAAGAAAATATGAAACTTCTTAGTAAAGTGAGAAATACCATTGCCTATGGCACGATTGATGATAAAACTCTTCTTGAATTAATAACCAAGAGAGCAAGAACCGTAGGAAACAAGAAGTTCGATGCAAAAGCCGTCGTTGCAGGTTTGCAAGAACAAGCAAAGAAAGGAAAATTAGACCTTGTAGCATTGGGAATAAAACCATTCTTCAGATTACATCCAGCAATTGGTGGAATAGATACAAAGATACACTTTGGAAGAAAGAAGGGAGTCCTTGGAGACAACAAAGAGAAAATCAACGATTTAGTAAGGAGGATGTTGTAATGTCCGATTTTGCCTGGGAATGTGAATGCGGTAATGTTGAATATTCAGAGCTTGCCCCTGAAGAATGCGAGAAATGTTTCAGAATTGGAAGTTATGCACAACTTCCAGAGGAATTATTGGAAGAAAGAGCAAAGCTCAGTTCAGAAGATGAATTTGACGCCCCAATTGCAAAAAAACTCAAAGCTTCAAAACCTTCAGCAAAAGCAAAATCCAAACCTTCAAAATTAACTAAACCTAAAAAGAGGAAAAGATAATGGCTTTTAAGACAAAGAAAAGAAAGAAGACAACAAGATTCAGAGGATATAGATCTCACTCTCGTGGTTTCAAGAAGAAAGCCAGAGGTTCAGGACATAGAGGAGGAGTAGGTATGGCTGGAACTGGAAAGAGAGGAGACGCAAGAAAAACATTAATTATCAATCTATTCGGAAATGATTATTTCGGAAAGGATAAAGCTCTTAGGAGAGGAAATAAACCTATAAAATTACAAGTTATTGACGTTCAAAGAATATCTGAAAACATTACTTCATTTGTCGAGCAGGGAAAAGCAAAGGACAACAAAGGAACATATGAATTAAACCTTAAGGGTTATAAGATTCTTGGAGATGGAGACATAAAGATAAAAGCAGTTATTCAGGCTTCAGCCGCATCACAATCTGCAATGGATAAAGTAAAGAGTGCGGGCGGACAAATCATTGTTGCAATTAGACCAGGCAAGAAGGAATCAAATGCCTCTCCAAAGCCAGCCAAGAAAGAGGAAAAGCCAGCAGTCGTTGTTGCAGCAGCAAAGCCCGCAAAAGCACTAGCAGTTAAGAAAGACGCTAAGAAATAATTCTACTCTTTTACACATATTCTTATAAACTTCTATTTTACATGATATTTATGCCAAATGCACTAAGAACACTATTGGATATTACTCTCGAAGAAGCTGTTGAAGTAATGAAACTTGGAGAAAATTATGATTCTCGGAGAAATTATCAATTAAGAAAGAGAAGGAATTGTCAAGATATTGATTTTGCTCAACTATTTTACCTAGAAGGTAAGGAAGAAAAAATAGCTGCTAATTTTTCAGACACAAAGAATGCAGTTCATCTTTGCCAGGGAAATACCTACTACAGAACTATGTACAGCATTATAAAATATCTTGGAAGAAGAGGATTTGATTTAGATTCCGCGGAGTTGAATGGATGAAACGCAACAGCGACAATCTTGCCTGGCAAAAAATCTCCGATAGAATAAAAGAAAGAACTGGTTTAACCACCGAGCCCTACATTGACGCCTATGCAGACTTCTGCCAATGCGCAGACACAGAAGATGGAGTAATAATGCTTGGAAATGTTCAGCACATGATATATAGAACTCTTCTACAGGAAGCTACACAATTAATAAAAGATTCGGAAGCAAAATTCTATGATGATCATTTCAATAATCCAAATAGGCCTAAAGATACTCCAGAAAGCCCTCTCTCCGAAGAAGCAAGAAAGACAACAGAACTTTATCTAGAAAGATTTCAGGATTCTGGTTTGATAACTCTTCCAATGAAAGTAAGAGAGTGTTCAGAGTTATATCCAATTTTAAAGGGCTACAATTATTTCAACGACCCAGAATTTTACAAGAAAACAAAAGATAAAACTTCAACAAGATTGGAATGTCTTTTGATATAATCTATTTAATCAGAAAGAAATCTTTCTCTTGCATGGATTGAGTAAGCTGAAGCACAAGACAAATAATTATCTGCAATATACTATTATCATTGACATTGGCTAACTATTTTTTATGTTGATTTCTAAGTCGAATTGGTTAAAGATTTGTGGAACAAATCTTTAAAAACCTTAATTGATAGGTTATAAAATGGATTTGAAGGCATTATTGTACAATCTTCCTGAGGTGAAAAAACCACTTGAAAAGAAACTTAGTTTTAATGCGAAACTTAAATGGACTATAATTATTTTAGTTTCATTCTTCATTCTTGCCAATATCTCTCTCTACGGTTTAACGCAAAACTCAATGCAAAGCTATGAGTACTTTGCAATCATTCTCGGAACAGAATTCGGTTCCATCATTTCTCTTGGTATCGGCCCTATAGTTATGGCTTCCATCATTCTCCAACTTTTAGTAGGTTCAGGAATATTAAATATAAATACCAAAACTCCAGATGGGAAAAAATATTTCCAGGGAATTCAGAAACTAGGAGTATTATTCTTTATTATATTTGAAGCAATGGTTTACGTAATGATGGGAGGACTTCAGGCAGGTCCAGGACTTGCAGGAATGGTAATATTCCAACTTATTCTTGGAGGAATTGCAATCATGTTCATGGACGAAGTCTCCACCAAATATGGTTTCGGTTCTGGAGTTTCCCTATTCATCGTTGCAGGAGTCGCCTGGAGATTATTCAATGGATTATTCCAATTTATAGGAGTTAACGGAGAAAATTGTCTTGCAGATATGGCAAATGGTCCAGGATGCGCAGGTAATATATTCATCATAATCCAATCAGTCATCAAAGGCGCTCCAACAGATACCTTCGTTGCAATCGCAGCAATCCTTGCTACAACTCTTATTTTCTTTGCAGCAGTTTGGGGCCAGTCTTTGAAAGTAGAAATTCCATTGAGCTATGAAAGACTTAGAGGTTACGGAATGAAATGGCCTCTTGCATTCTTCTATGCATCCAACATCCCAGTTATTCTCACAGCAGCATTGGAAGCAAACTTCCAACTCTTCGGTGGATTGCTAGAAAAAGGTTTAGGACACGCAACATTCCTTGGACATTTCGTTAATGGAAGAGCAGTTTCCGGATTAACCTATTGGCTTTCCTCTTCAAACCTAGTTGAATCAATGCTTAGAGGAAGTTTGCAGAATGTTCAAATTCTTCAAGCAGTTACTCATATTATATTCTACATGGCTCTTTCAGCAGTCTTCGCACTATTCTGGGTAAAAACAGCAGGAATGGATGAAACTTCACAGGCAAAGAATATCCTAGCTTCAGGATTACAAATTCCAGGATTCAGAAAAGATCCAAGAGTTCTAGAATCCATTTTGAAGAGATACATAATGCCTCTTACAATAATGGGTGGAATGGCCATCGGTCTTTTGGCTTCATTCGCCAACCTACTTGGAGCACTGACATCAGGAACTGCAATTCTTCTTGCAGTTATGATTATGTATCAAATGTATCAGAATATTGCTCAGCAGCACGCTCTTGATATGTCTCCAGCACTTAGAAAAGTAATGGGATAAATCTCTTCATTACTTTTAACCTCTAATATAAACTGCCTAATAATTAGTCTATAATCTATAAATGGTTTTAAGTCACAGAATAGAAATACTATAAAATTAACAAAAGAAATAGATATCTTCTGTCTGATGATTAATCATTATTGCATGAGATAATTCGGTCTTATAGTTATAATCAAATCAGTTTTCATTAAGTTTAAAAAATCCAATTTCTTAATATATCTCATGAAGATAAAAAAAGAAACACACATCTGTCCGCAATGTGATAGTAAAAATCTTAAAAAATCTCCTCCCGTAGCTCACAAGGATGAAGATGTTCTTGAGGAAAATCCAAATGACTTTCTCTGCGAGGAATGTGGCTACTATGGCCAATGTCCAGTCATAACTGAAGATGGAAAAGAAGTGGAAGACGACGACCTGGAATTAAATGAAATAGAAGAAGAAAAACCAAAGAAGGAAAAGAAAGATAAGAAAAAACCTGCAAAGAAGAAAAAGTAGATTTTGATTTATAAATTATAAAGAGTTTTTATTAATAAAATTAAAAAGAAAAAAGGAGTTATTATCTCTATCTGATGAGGTTAGCAGTATTGTAGATATTTATTGTTGAAAGAGAAACTAATTAACCTAAAAATCACATGCTTTATATACTCATTTTACTCTCATTCTAATATAAACAAAGATGATAGATTTCGTTGCACTTTTTCAAGCAAATCCTAAAGTATCGATTATTATACTTGGAGCAATAGTCTCATTTTTCATAACTCTTGTTAACTATTTTGTCCTTGACCAGGATAAAATGAGGGAATTAAAAGTAAAACAAAAGTCTCTCAACGAAGAAATGAAGAAGCACAAGGACAATCCAGATAAGTTAATGCAGCTTCAAAAGGAAATGCTCTCGCACGCATCTGAAAATATGAAACATTCATTCAAACCGATGTTAATAACATTCCTCCCAATTATAATTTTCTTCGCCTACATAAGGAATATTTACGCAGCAACAACAATTGCCTCAACCTGGATTTGGTATTATATTGTCTCATCAATCATAGCATCAATCGCATTTAGAAAACTGTTTAAGATGCCCTAGGGCATCTTTATAATGGATTATAATAAATAGATTATTTAATGTTCCAGAATAATTCTTTTATTATAGGGTGCATTAATGAAGCTTATTATTGGTTGAGCATTTTGAAAGTGAATGGCGTAAGAAATCTGTGCCCAATTGGCACCATACTGAACACTCATGGATGCTTTAACTTCTTCTAGACTTGAAATATTCTTCAGCATAGTAAAATAAGAAGAAGCATTAAAGAATTCTATGCCTACAATCATGCTGTCAAAACCATAATCTATAACTACATTTCCGTTTGGTAAAGAAAGGTCAAAACTAAATTTAACCTTATTGCCTTCTCTGAATAAGGAAAGGATATCCTCTTCCTTATCATACATTACTTTAATATTTTCTTTCGCCATATTTTCTCCATATCTTTGCTTGTTTTGATTACGTTAATTACCTTTAAAACCCTTTCGCCATATACGACTACAACAAGAAGAAAATAGCGATTACTAATACGATAAGCTAATTGATATCTCTCTTCTATTCCTCCTTGAAATGGTCTTTTTTGTAGTTCAACAAAAGATAATTTTTCAGATAGGATATTAGATATTACAGAGTTTTCATCAATATCTCTTTGTTGCATCTTACCTCTGCAATAGGCAGTAAATTCTATATTTTCCTTTGTATACTCTTTATTTTTATCAGTCGCCCAGTTCACCAGGTCCATTTATAATATAAATAACAAAAGATTATAAATCTTTGTTTAGAAACAATTTACTTGGCATACTTCTTCAATTCATCGCCATGCAATCTAACAAGCATTTCATCTTTTGTTGAAATATATCCAACATCAAACCTTTCTAAGTCAAAGTTCTTCTCGAGAATATCTTTGAATATCTTCATTGCAAACTTTATTGCTTCTTCCATTGTCATATTTTCATTGAAATCTTTTCTTAGCATTTCTTTTATCTTCTCATCGTGCTCACCAATCGCATTTGCCCTATATCCAAAATAATTCCCAGTTACATCAGATGTATATAAATGAGGTTTTCCCTTATTCACTCCGGCTACCAAGAAGGCAACACCATAGGGTCTTGCTCCGCCATACTGAGTATACATCTGCTTTCTATCTGCAATCATTCTTATTACTGTTATTGGTTCTATAGGAGAATCATAGGTTACTCTATGCTGCTGTGCCAATACTTGTGCCTGGTCAACCAATATTCTAGCATCTGCCAATATTCCTGCGGCAGTTGCAATTATATGATTATCAACCTCAAATATCTTATTTGCAGATTCAGGAGAAATTAACTTATCTCTTATTCTTCTATCTGAAACAATAACCACTCCATCTTTACATGCAAAACCAATTGATGCGCTTCCAAGTCTAACCGTCTTCTCCGCATATTCAACCTGAAGAAGGTGTCCATCTGGGGAAAACATAGTCGCAGCTCTATCATATCCCATTTGCTGATGTTGCATTTCTGTTGGTATATCCATATTGTTTCGTTTCCTATTTCTCTTTTATATATTTAGATAAAAACTCTAAATTAAAATGGTATTTAAGTCTTGTGGAAGAATGATTTATTCTCCCTTAGCATTAATGCGATGCTTGACTTCAACGTTGTTTAGATAAAGAGGGCCTTTTGATTTTTCACATTCCTGATAAGCACTTTCTACTCTTCCCACATAACCTGATGTTTGTGTTAATGAAGAGGTAGGCACAACAACGTAATCCTTTAATATTGCGTGATTTCTAAAGTCGCTCTGTTGCCCATCCAACCCTATATATGTAAATCCATTTTTCATATCAACCGCAACCAAATTCTCAAGCTTTCCTTTTGCCATAAATATCTGTGTACTTCTAACTATTTAAATCATCTAGGTAAATTTTCATTTTTTAAAGTAGCAAATAACAAATAACTTATTTCTCTTTAACTCTAAAATAAAAGAAAGCTGCAATTATCCCTATAAGCAAAAGAGCAACACCCACAATATTCGCAGAGCCATTTCCAGAGCCGATGACATTTCCAGTTATATTCGGAGACAAGAACAAAAGCCCAAGAGTCACTCCAATTATGGCAGTTATGGCAAATAGCTGGTCTCTTATTCTATTAAGCTCATCGTTAGCACTTTCATAAGGGCGTTTTCTCTTTCCGTGATATTCCTTTCCATCATGTCTTCTTCCAAGCTCCTCTCTTCTAATCTCCTTTTCTTTTTCATCTCCCCTTATCATATTATTTCAAGTTATCCCCTATTTATAAAATTTATCCTAGTCAATCAATATCAAATTATTTAAACTCCCCTTCCCAATATAAGATATGGACAAATCAGATAAGGTTCTAAATGATATAATCTTGGATGCTCAAAGTAATCCAATAAAACCAGAAGTTCCAAAAGGAGTAAAATTCATTTCAATTATTGGGTATCTCATTGCAGCATTTTCATTTGTCATCGGAATACTTCTCCTTGCTCTTGGTATTCTAGTAAATCTCGGGCTTTCTTCTCCCGAACTCTCAGGGGTTCTCAATCAATTCACTAGGTTTCTTGGACTATTCTTCAATGTAATTAAAGACTTCTCAATAGTGATAGGAATAATTCTAATTATTCTCGCAGCCATAGAAGTTGTATTTTCTCTAGCTCTCTGGAGAGGAAGAAACTGGGCAAGATGGATAATTATTATTTTCTCAGGTCTATCTGCAATAGGACTATTAGTTCTCATAATAATGTTAAGTGCCTATGGCAATTTATTTTACCTTTTAGGATTTTTAATTAGTCTAATTCTTTTCCTATATCTAGCCATAAGCAAAAAAGTAAGGGCAGCATTCTAATCTGACAAGCTACAATAATGTTTATATAACCTAATTATCTTAGTCAAATATGGCAAAAGTTGTTGCAAGAATAAAAGTAAAGGGGAAACAGTACGAAATTCATGTTGACCTAGATGAAGCACTTAAAGTTAAAGCAGGAAAGGGAGATATTATTTCTGCTATTGATTGCCCTGCGATATATTATGATATAAGCAAGGGAACTGTTGCTGCTCAAAAGGATTTGACAGATGCATTTGGCTCTATCGATTTATATGAAGTTGCAAAGCAAATAATTGTTAAGGGAGAAGTTCAAAAGAATCAGGAATTCAGAGACGCTGAAAGGGAAGCAAAGGTAAAGCAGGTCATTCAGCTTATATTAAAGAACGCAGTAGACCAGAATGGCAGACCCTACACTGAAGATAGATTAAAGAGAGCAATTGATGAAGTTCATTTCAGCTTTGACAATAAGCCTGCAGAACAGCAGATGCCCATTCTTCTTGAAAAATTAAAGACTGTAATCCCAATAAAAGTAGAAACAAAGAAAATAAGACTTACAATCCCTGCACAGTACACCGGACAAGTTTATGGCCTTCTAAAGGATTTCAAAGAAAGCGAAGACTGGCTTGGCAACGGCAATCTTCAAGCAGTAATTAATATTCCTGCCGGAATGCAATTAGATTTCTACGACAAGTTGAATCACATCACCCACGGCGCAGTTCAAAGCGAAGAAATGAAATAATAATTTATCATCATAAATCCCCAAAATCCCCAAAGCTTTTCGCCCCGAAAAGCTTTTAAACCCTATTTATTACAATTCACTATTGAATGCAGGCATAGAATATTACAATTATCTGTTGTCTGATAAATTTACAATAACAAATTACAATGAGAAACAAGATTAATGAAGCACACGAGTCTGTCGGTTCTATCGAAGCTCCTGAAGCTGATCCTACTGAAGTTAAAAGAAAAGTAGTTATTCCTGGTGAAGTTATCGTTACTGGTGAAGATTATCTTCCTGGAGAGGGAACTAGAAGAAAGGGCGAAGACGTTGTTGCTTCAAGATTTGGCCTCGCTGAAATTGCCGGACGTTCCATAAAAGTTATTTCTCTATTCGGTACATTTATTCCAAGAAGAAACAATGTTATCATTGGAAGAGTAAGAGACATAACTTTCTACGGATGGTCAATTGATATGGACTCCGCAAGCTCTGGTTTTCTACCTTTAGATGAATCTCCAAGATTCATAAATAAGGATGAAATGGACCAGTTCCTGGCCATTGGAGACGTCATAGCTGCTAAAATATGGAGTGTTAAGGCAAAGGGAATAGATTTAACATTAAACGGTAAAGGATTAGGAAAGCTAGAGGGCGGATTTGTATTCAGAGTCATTCCTTCAAGAGTTCCAAGAATTATAGGGAGAGAGGGTTCAATGGTAGGTTTAATAAAGGAAAAAACAGGATGTAACATTACAGTAGGACAAAATGGTTGGGTTTGGATAAAAGGACCAACTACCGACGCTGAAATAAGAGCTAGAAAGGCAGTTGAATTCGTAGCCGATAAAGTTTTTGTTGATGGTCTCACAGATAAAATGGAGGAATGGTTCACAACGAACTAATATTTAAAATGATGAACCTAAATAATCAGGAAGTTGAACTTCAAGAAACCAGAGGTGTCTTAAGATGGCAGTAAAAAGATCAGACGGAAGAAAAGCAAATGAACTAAGACCAATGATGGCTAAGGTAGGAGTAGTTCCAAACGCAGATGGTTCAGCAATATTCGCATTCGGGAATACAATTGCAATTGCTGCAGTATACGGACCTAGATTATTACATCCCCAGCACATGCAGGACCCAGCAACTGGAATTTTAAGATGCAATTATGACTTGTTAAGCTTCTCAGTTTCAGACAGAAAGAAACCCGGGCCAAACCGAAGAGCTCAGGAAATATCCAAGGTAACTCAATGGGCATTAATGCCAGTCTTAGACCTAAAAGAATTTCCAAATACAGTTATCGACGTTCAAATATACATAATTCAAGCAGACGCAGGAACAAGAACAGCAGGAATAAATGCCGCTTCTCTAGCTCTAGCACACGCAGGAATTCCAATGAAAGACTTAGTTTGTTCCGTAGCATGTGGAAAATTGGACAAAGATATAGTCGTAGATTTATCAAAAGAAGAAGAAGATTACCATGAAGGAGAAGGAGCAACAGACTTCGCAATAGCAAAAGTGGCAAATTCAGATGAGTTTTCTCTGCTGCAATTGGATGGAAAGATTCAGCCAGAAGTTCTTAAAGAAGTTATTGAAATTTCAAAGAAATCATGCGAAGAAATTTATGAAGTTCAAAAGAAAGCCCTTAAGGCAGTTGTGGAACAGGAAATGGGGGGAAAGGCAAAATGAGCTCAATGGAAGTAACAAATCTTACAATTCAAACATTCAAGAAAATGTTTGCAGAAGGAAAGAGATTCGACGGAAGAAAACTTACAGAGAACAGACCAATAAGCATTGAATATAATATCTCTAACATGGCTGAAGGAAGCACAAGAGTAAGATTAGGAAAGACAGAAGTAATAGTAGGTATAAAATTAGCACCAGGAGAACCATATCCAGATTCTCCAGACAAAGGAAACCTTACTGTTTCAGGAGATTTATTACCTCTAGCTTCACCAAGATTCCAAGCTGGACCACCAGAATTTGCAGCAATTGAACTTCCAAGACTAGTTGACAGAGCAATAAGAGACTCTGGAATGATAGACTTCACCAAACTAGTAATAAAGGAAGGAGAAAAAGTCTGGACATTATTCATTGACGTTTATCCAATAAACGACGACGGAAACCTAATTGATGCTGCTTCCATAGGCGCAATGGCAGCTCTAAAGAAAACAGTTATTCCAGTTCTTGACAAAAATGGAAAAATGGACCACCACAAAGAATCAAAGGAAAAATTAATCGTTTCAAAGGAAACTGCTCCAATTTCATTCAGCTTCTTCAAGCTTAGAAACTCAATAATTATAGATCCAACAAGAGAAGAAGAAGAATGCTGTGAAACAAGAGTTACATTTGGTATCTCAAAGTGGAATGGCAAATATATGATAAACTCCTGCCAGAAAGCTGGAGAAGTTGCATTTACCCAGTCTGAAATCAACACCATCATGGATTTGCTTCCAAAGAAGTTCGATGAGGTAAACGAAAGCCTTAAAAACTTACTTTAAGATTTTATTATATTAATATTCCCCATGGACAAACAAATAGCCTTCACAAAATATGAAATAGCAAGAATAATAGGAGCAAGAGCCTTGCAATTAGCAATGGATGCTCCACTTCTTCTAAAAATTTCTGAAGATGAACTTAAGGCGATAAAATATGATTCCATAAGAATAGCCGAAAGAGAACTTGAAGAAAATGTCCTTCCAATTGACATCAGCAGACCAACTCCTCAGAAGAAGAAGGAAAAATTGGCAACAATCAAAGAAGAACATGTTTCAGATGAAGAATTAATCGAAAAAGAAAAGGAAGTAGAAAAAGAAATTGCATCCGATGCTGAACAACTCGGTTTAATTGCAGGCGACGAAGTTGAAGACTATTCGGATGCAGATACTCCTTCAACTGGAAAAGAAGAACAATAATTATTGGTATATAATCTATAATTTGTTTTAAGTATCTGAACAGAAAATACCTTGGAATTAATAAAATAAATATCTTATGTCCGATGATTAATTATTATGAAAGATAACAATTTTTTAAGATTTATTGGCTGAGTTGCCCGAGGAACATTAACTCATGTTCTTTGTAATTTATATCCTTACTTTTCATAACCCTATTGAATATATTCTACATTGATTACTACTTTTTTACACAAAATTTTTCCAAATGATTTATATATCTCTTTATCACACTAAATTTATGTACGTTCAACTAACACCAACCTACAGGGGAAAAGGGAAAGAAATTCTATTTGGTCCTTTCACTCAAATAAAAACTTCTCCCGAGGGGATTGACGCAAATTATGAAGAACGAATTTTTGTAAAGTTATTATATAACGAAACCACCCAAGTGGTTCACTATGATGGAAAAGCATGCACCCTCGAGATTATAACTGAAAAAGAATTAGAAAGAAGAGATATTAATTGGAAAGCTAAAATAATAGAATTTAATCCAAGCGCAAGATCAGATGTTAATTAATCAAATTCAAATCAAATAAGAAGATATAAGTTTTACAGAATCCTCTATTGTTTTACTTGTGTCTATTATTATGCTTTTTTCTACAGGTATTTCTTCGCCTTTACCTCTTCCATGCTCACTATCTAAATCAGAGAGATGGTCCCTTACATCACTTATACGATTTCTTTCTTTCCTTATTTCTAAAGGAGCAGTAAGTTGAAATATCTGCAATAAATATTTGTTCTTTTTTGCAAATCGCTCATACTCTTCAATCATCTCTTTATATCTAAACAACCCCTCCATTATTATTATATCATAATTATCTAAAGAATTTAGTTCTTCTATTATCTTACATATTATTTTAACAGAATTAAGATGCACTTTTTTATCCTCTGCTTTATATTTAAATTGCATTGTTTTTCTAAAGTTATCCTCAGAAATAAACGCACAATTTTTTTTCATATTATTTTTAATATGCAAAAGTAAAGACTTAGCAATTGCAGTTTTACCCACAGCACTTGCCCCTCTTAATAGAATTATCTGCATTTTTTATTATTTGCTCTATAAATTTATTTTTTATGTAACACTTGACTATACTATTAATGGGTTTTATCTCAATTTATATCTTTCTATTTTTGTAACCTGAATTAATTAATTTTTTGCACTAACTTTTCCCAAGTCCATCTACTACCAAAGTAAGTCCGCACCAAGACAGCGAAGGAATAGTCTTTATTGAAACTCTCTTCCCTTCAACCTCGGCTATGTTTCCATTCTTCTCAATTTCTTCAAGCCTATTCCAAAAAGGATATGTAACTGAAAGCCATTTTGCAAAAATTCCCGAATGTTCTTCCCCATTTCTCCTTCCTTCAGACCTTATTGTATATTTGAAATCCTTTACATTCAATAATCTTTCAAGCAAGTCATCATTTCCCAAACTCTTTAGCGAACCATATCTATATAACAATTTCCCTTCAGGTTTCATCGCTCTAACTGCTTCATTAAATGCCCCGCCATTGTCATAAAAATACATAGATGCTTCAAAACAAGTTACCAAATCAAATCTATCTGTCCAGTCCTCTGGGAGCACTTCAGCAAGGGAATTAACAACTTTTATTCCTTTTTTCTCTTGAGGTTTTACATTTGAAACACCAGTACATTCGACTTTTCCGGCATACTTGTCCGCAACTTCATCAAAAAATGCCAAGGAACCGCAACCAATATCAAGAAGACTTGCTTTTCCCTTCTCAGAGATATTTTTTTCTATTATCTTTTCCATTGAGTCTCCGCCCATTTCGCCATATTCTTTAATTGCCCTATCCCAGGTACCCTCTTTTTCAAATAAAAATGCTTCTCTTTTTTGTTCTGCATTCATTGAATAAAACTCCTCTCTCGTCAAGTCACTGTACCAAGGGGCTGCCTGTGTTAATATTGAACTCACCCAATAAAATGTTAACTCCTCCAATTCATTAGAATCCATTTTTCTCTTTCCAAGATGTTCTTTTATTCTTCTTTCAAAATAAGGTAGCATTTCTCCAGCTAATTTATCCTGCTCCTCTGGTTCGAGATACCAAACATCTATCTCACTAGGTTCCATTGTTTTTACAGTCATTATATCTTCTCAGAAAAAGCTCTGAGGCACTAACACCTCAAATTTTCAATCTCTTTTTTATTTTTAAAGATATATGAGATTAAAACATCACATCGGAACCTTTTTAAACCACCTTTATCTCAACCAATTAATGCGAAAGCAGAATATTTGTACGTACCGGCTGCAATAACCCCGGACAAACCCGTACGCTTATTATCAAAAAATTACAGTAAAACAAAATGGCAAAAGCAAAAACAACAAAGGAAGAAAAAGCTGAGAAAGTAGCCTCTAAAGATAACGACGACAAAAAGGCAAAGCTAGCCAAGCTTCTTGAAAAGGCAAAGAAGTTAGAAGGCGCAGTCGAAGAAGCAAAAGAAATAAAATCTGAGGATATTAAAAAGAAAGTAAAGCCTGAAGAGGAAAAAGAAAATACTCTAGTTCCAATGGAAGATTATCTTAAGGCATCCATTCACTTGGGAACAAGAGTTATAACTCCAGACATGAGAAAATATGTCTACAGAAGAAGAGCAGATGGACTTGCAGTCTTCAACACCGCACTATTGGACGATAAAATAAGAGCAGGCGCAGAATACTTATCTCAATTTGAACCAAAGGACATAATTGTTGTATGCAAGAGAGAAGCTGGATGGAAAGCTGTTAAAATGTTCTCAGAGCTTACGGGAATAAGAGCTTTCATGAAGAAATATCCTGCGGGAATATTAACAAATGCCAAATTGGATAATTTTATAGAAACTGAATTAGTTTTCGTCTGTGACACATGGCTTGATAAAAACGTTCTTGCAGACGCAATAAGAATAAAGCTTCCAGTCCTAGCTATCTGTGACACAAACAATTTCACAAAAGGCATCACCACATTGATTCCAGGAAACAATAAGTCTGCAAAATCTCTAGGTATAATCTTCTTCCTTCTTACAAAGCTTTATGTTGAAAAAAAGAAGCTAGATGTAGTAGTCCCACCAATATCCGAATGGATAGATGACTGGGATCAATTGGTTCCTCCTAAGTAATCGGTAATAGCAAAGTATAAATAATTGAAATTATGTTCTAAATGATGGAAACTGTTAATATAAACAAAAGTGCGATAGTAGATATGGCTAGATTGATTGATGAGCTTCAAAGTAGGGTGGAATCTTTGGAACTAATGTCTGATAAGGAATTTATGGCCTCTCACAAAAGAGCTAAAGGGCAGATAAAAAAGAGGGAATTTGTAGACTGGAATGCCCTATAATATTCTTCCAACTAAAGAATTTGAAAAAGATTTTAGAAAATTAGATAAGTTTTTTCAGAAAAGAATAAAAGACAAGATGGACGAGGTTGCTGAAAATCCTGAGAGGTATAAGCATCTTCATTATGATTTGTCTGGAAGCTGTAGAATTTGGATAGGAAAATTGAGAATAGTTTATTCTTATGATGTTCAAAAGCAAGAACTTTATTTAGAACAGATTGTCTTTGGGCATAAATATTAAGTTTGTTTTGAAGTCTATTCATGACTATTTTTTATCCTAAGTAACGTTTAAATAATCTATTTTTCTATTAGCGAGATGAAAGAAGAGTCAACAGCCGAAAGAGCATCTTCTCTTGGTTCAACAATTGCAACCATAGGTTCTATTCTAATTGCTGTAGGTTTCGCCTGGCTAATAGCAAGTAATTGGCATCAATTCCCAAGTATTCTCAAGGTTCTAATACTTTTATTTGTAACCGCCGCCGCACTCATCGGAGGAGTTCTTTTCAGAACATATGATTATTATAAAATTGGAAGTTCACTTATAGTTCTTGGAAGTCTTTTATTTACATTAACAATATTTTTGATTGCCCAAATTTATAATCTCTCAGCAGGAATGCAGGGAAATGCTTGGCTTCTTCTCATCTGTTGGGTTGGTGTTCTACTAATTGCCTATTCCCTTGATTCTTCCTCAAGCCTCATAATTGCAATGTCCGAGTTTTTAATTTGGATAATGCTCCAACATTGGGCATTTGCAGAAAGTGCTAGAAATTATTCCATCTTCGGCCCAATGGCGCTCTCCTATCTTATTGTCGGTGTTATTTTCTATGGTTTATCCTTGCTTCATAAGTCCAGAGATCACAAGTTCCACAAAGTATACATGTGGTGGACTCTTTTCTACATAACGGCATATACATTTACATTTACCTTCCTAAGAATGATTCCAGGAATATGGCCTTCCGGAATAACAATGTCATCAAGCACATTAATATTTTTAATTATCCTGTTTTTATTTGCTCTAGTTTCATTCCTTTCAGGAGTCATCACCTCACTATCAAGCGGAAGAACAAAGGTAAAAGAAATAATTGTATTTACTGGAACAATAATTCTTCTTTTCATCCTCATTCTCTCATCAACAATAGTCTCATCTCAGGTGGGAACCTGCTATGCAAAGAATTGCTATGAATTTGATACTAAATCTACCTGTCTTACTGCCCCCACCGCTTTGTCTTGCATTTGGGATGTTAATGAATTTAATTCAAGAGGATACTGCCAGCAAAATTATACAAGCACCTCAAGTATAACTGAATCAGGTCTTGTTGTTCAAAGAGAGGTAAATTCAAAAGATAATTATGAAACTTGCCAAGCACTCAACAATCAAAAGAATGCTTGCATAAGCAAAGAGCTTTGCAGTTGGAGAGGCGGAGAACTAGGCTATTCATACTATGGCGCACAGCAGAGTATTCCATTTAGTCTTTGGGCGATTTGGATATTCTCAAACATAATATTCATAATTTTAATCCTTGCAATCATTGCCTATGGAACAATGAATGGTTCTCAGAAAATTGTTAATCTTGGGATATTATTCTTCGTAATAGACTTAATATCAAGATACATTGGATTCTGGATGGATTACTACAGAAATTCAATTGCAATATTATCAATTATCGGAGGAGTACTACTCATATTAGGAGGATGGCTTATTGAAAAATGGCGCAAGAATTTGTTAGACGGAATGCATACAAAAGAGAACAATTAGTAAGATTAATTCTTGCTCTTATTGTAGTTTTTGGGATAGTTTTAATATTTATTTTATATTCTGCCTGGCCAATCATTACAGGGAAAGAAATTGTTTTAGCAACACGCCCCGTTGATCCATATGATTTGTTCAGAGGGCAATATCTTACAATTAATTATGAAATAAATTCTCTCCCATCTATCTCTGGAGTCCAGCAGGGAGACAAAGTTTATATCTCTTTGAAAGAGGATGATTTAGGAATTTGGAGATTCAAATCTGCTTCTCTTATTGCCCCATCGGGAGATTTCATCTCAGGAAATGTAAAATCAGTCTACAATGATAAAATGAACATAGAATATGGAATAGAGCAGTTCTTTTTCGAAAAAGGCGCAGAATTTTCCACAGCGAATATAACTGTAAAAGCAAAAGTAAGCAGTTCTGGACAGGCAAGAATCTCCGAGCTTCTTCAAAATGGAGAGCCCATCGAAATGAAATACCGACAGCTCACAATTTCTCCATAAAAATATCTATTTTATAGATTTTTTAGCCTTTCAATAATATTAAAGAAAAAAAGTTGTTATCTTTATGCGAGGAGATTATCCCTATCAAAGATATTTACCCAGTTGTGAACAAATGGAACTAATTATTTTGCCAACAATCCAAAATACAATATTGCAAATGTTTTTAAATAAACTTTCACATTAATTATTTTAATGATAAAAGAGTTGAAAAGTTTTTACGAATCTCAACAGCTTGATAATGATTTAATTTCTCATTTTTTCAAGGAAGCTGACGAAATAAGCGAGGACTACGAAGATAATCTGCTTAAAGGGCAAATCCTCGTAACATTATTCTATGAACCAAGCACAAGAACACGAATGAGTTTCGAATCTGCAATGTTAAAACTTGGAGGAAATGTAATAAGCACCGAGAATGCAAAAGAATTTTCCTCTGCCATAAAGGGAGAAACTATAGAAGATACAATAAGGGTAATTGAAAATTATGTAGACTGCGTGGTAATAAGGCATCATGAAGAAGGAATGGTAAAAAGAGCGGCAGACATTGCCAGAATTCCTGTAATAAATGCAGGGGACGGAAGAGGACAACATCCAACACAGGCGCTTCTTGATTTGTATACAATAAATTCCGAAATGGGCAGAGTAAAAGATTTAAACATCTCTCTGGTTGGAGATTTAGCAAATGGAAGAACTGTTCGTTCTCTCTGCTATCTTCTCGCAAAATATCCAAACAACAAATTAACCTTTGTTTCTCCAGAAAATCTTAGGATGAAAGAAGATATTAAGGAACATCTACGAGAGCATAAAGTTGAATTTACTGAAGAGAATGATTTGAACAAAGTTCTTTCCTCTTCAGACGTTGTTTACATGACAAGAATACAAAAAGAAAGAATGACTCCTGAAGAATATCAAAAATCAAAAGGAAAATATATTATAAATGAATCAAACTTTAATTTATTGAGGAGAGAATCAAGAATCCTTCATCCTCTTCCAAGAGTAGATGAAATTCAACTCCCTCTTCACATAGAAAAATACGATCCTCGTGTAGCCTTTTTCAGGCAAGCCGAAAACGGCCTTTATATTAGAATGGCTCTTCTCAAACATTTTATGGCGGACTAGGATAACTTTACCTCTAATTATCTGAGAAATAATATTTTATAATTTATACAAAAGTTTATGAAAAAGAAAAGGATATTTATAAAAAAATGATGAAGCTCCCCTTATTTCAATCGAAACTATCTTTCCCTTTCCCGTTAAGCTAAAAATAATGTCTCCCACTTCAAAGTTCTCTCTTACTTTTTCATTCTCCTGTCTATTTGAAACAATCAAACTATCACTATATTCATCATAAGAAAATCTCTCCGATTGCATATTTATATGTTAATTCACAGACTTATAAAATTTTGCTTTTCGCAAAATTTTGATAACTTCTTTTCAGTTTTTATTTCTAAATCTTTTTCCCTTTTCAACCCAAATCCCTCGATAAATTCCCACTTTCAAAAACAAATTTTCTTCGTAAATTATAGAAAGGTTTATAAAGCATTTTTATCTGGAAGATAAATCAAAATGTTAGAAATAATGAGTGCCTTAACGTTAAAAATCGGCTCAGAGTTTTTTTCTCTTAGACCGACTGCTTGTTAGGGTATGAGGTATGCAAGTAATTTGTTGTAAGTTCTTTTTCAAATATTCTAAGGTATTCAACACGTAAGTGTTGGAGAATCAGAAAATTTTAAATTTTCTGAGAATATATTATACCAATATTATGGCCACAGCCAAAGGAAGTTGAGTGAATTTGTCGTCGATATCTTGCCAAATTAAGATTTAGAAAATCTTTATCGACACAGACAGTATAAACTACATCTCTTATTTTATAAGAGTTATACATTTTTATTTAATTTAACGTTAAATATTCTGTATTGTAAATCCAGTTTATCCTGCTGGCGGCTGCGGCTATCTGGTTTGCAATTAGACATGCAAGTCTCTTTGTTTCGTAAGAAGTGAAGGGCGAACTGCTTAGTAACACGTAGCTAACCTACTCTATAGCCGGTGATACCGTCGGGAAACTGACATTAATAACCGATAAAAGATTTTTTCTGGAATGATTAATCTTTGAAACTTAGCGATAGAATGGGGCTGCGGCTGATTAGGTAGTTGGCGGGGTAATAGCCCACCAAGCCGATGATCAGTAAGGGCCTTTAGCGAGGAAACCCTAAGAGGGAGTCTGAGACACTACTCCCAGCCCTACGGGGTGCAGCAGTCGGGAAAATTTTGCAATGCGCGAAAGCGTGACAGAGCAAGCCAGAGTGGTTTTCCGTATTGGAAAACCTTTTGTGAGATGTAGAAAGTCTCACGAATAAGGAGTGGGCAAGACTGGTGCCAGCCGCCGCGGTAATCCCAGCACTCCAAGTCGCAGCCACAATTATTGGGTCTAAAACATCCGTAGCTTGCATTGTAAGTCTTTTGTGAAATCGGGACTCTTAAGGTTCCGTCGTGCAAAAGATACTGCTTTGCTAGAGACCGGGAGGCGTAAGAAGTACAGATGGGGTAGCGGTAAAATGTGTTGATCCTATCTGGACTCACAGTCGCGAAGGCGTCTTACGAGAACGGATCTGACAGTGAGGGATGAAGGCTAGGGGCGCAAAGTGGATTAGATACCCATGTAGTCCTAGCAGTAAACACTGCACACTGAACATTAGGGCCTCTTCGAGAGGTTCTAGTGCTGTAGAGAAGTCGGAGAGTGTGCTACCTGGGAAGTATAGCCGCAAGGCCGAAACTTAAAGGAATAGGCGGGGGAGTACTACAACGAGTGACGCGTGCGGTTCAATTAGATTCTACACCGTGAACCTCACCAGGACCGACAGCAGGATGAAGGACAGTCTAAAGGGCTTTCCTGACACGCTGAGAGGAGATGCATGGCCGACGTCAGCCTGTGTCGTGAGATGACCAGTTAAATCTGGTAACAGGCGAGACCCGTGTGTATATTTACTTTGTACAATATACAGACTGCCTTGGTAACAAGGAGGAAGGTGCGGGCTACGTTAGGTGAGTACGTCCCGAATGCCCTGGGCTACACGCGCGCGGCAATGCTATATTCAAAGGGATGCAACTCCGAAAGGAGAAGCAAATCTCATAATGTATAGCTTAGTTCAGATTGAGGATTGCAACTCATCCTCATGACGCTGGAATTCGTAGTAATCGGATTTTATCAGAGTCCGGTGAATAAGTCAATGCTCCTTGCACTCACCGCCCGTCAAACCAACCGAGTTTTGCATTGGTGAGGCTCGCAAGAGACGAACCTTTGTAAGACAAGGTAGGTTAAGTCGTCACAAGGTATCCGTAGGGGAACCTGCGGATGGATCACCTCCTAAAATTAATTTATAATTAATTATGTTGGGCGAAAGAAAGAGTACAATGATCAACAAATTATTGCATACCTTATTTCTCATTTTGATTTAAATGAAGTCTGAAATGAGAGTATCTCACAAGAGATATTTGACAGACAAATTTATAGAAATCCAACGTGCAATTGGTTCAAAAGACTAAAGGCACAAATGCCTGGCGTAATTCAAGGGAAAACTCCCAAGACTTCGAGAATAAAATTCTCGGGGCCCTGAAAACTGGAGTTTTCAGAGAAACCGTTAGGTTGTCGTTGGGCCCATAGTCTAGTGGTAAAACAGCTCACTTGCACTGAGCAGTCCCGTGTTCGATCCACGGTGGGTCCACTCCGTTTGCCAAAGGAAATGGATGACTATAAATAAATCACGCATCATATTCACTTTTAGTGAATGTCAGCGATGACACAAAACATCATGCAGTGTCGTACTTGGATCTTCCAAGATATTGAGAACTTCGGTTCTTGAGAGACACGATTGGTGAGCGACCGTCGGTTGCTTATCATGCAGAGAATATTCAATGAAGCAAGCAGGAAAGACAAGAAAAGCTTTCAACTGTAAAAAGTTGAAAGAAGTTTCTCACAACCTTCAACACGTAAGTGTTGGAGGGACAAAGAATTTATTCTTTGTAATAAAATAATATCGCAAGATATTATAATAATGTGAAAGAAGACGAGATAATCAATATTTATATTTGATTACAAGTAATTCGCAAGAGTTACTTGGACAGAAAATTTGAAAAATAATTTTCTGTATCAGGCAGTTTGATTTTAACTGTAATATATTTGTATATTACAGGAACTTACAATAGGCTGTTAGATGGATAGCTTGGTTTGAGTTGTGATGAAGGACGTGGCAAGCTGCGATAAGCCTGGGGGAGCCGCATGCGGGCTTTGAACCCAGGATCTCCTAATGTGGAAACACAATAATGCCGAGAGGCAAATGCACGCAGGGAATTGAAACATCTTAGTACCTGCAGGAAAAGAAAATAATAATGATTCCCCTATTAGCAGCGAGCGAAAAGGGAACAGGGCAAACTGAATCTCCTTTTGAAAAGAAGGCAGAGATGTGGTGGATGCTAAGACTAAGTCGATGAGAGAAAGTCGTCTGGAATGACGCGCTTCAGAGGGTGATAGCCCCGTACTCGAAGTCGATATGTTGTGCACCGAAAGAGTAGAACCCCCTAGATCGGAGGTTCGAATACAGCGCGATTAAGCGCTAACCCTAAACATTAACTCAAGTCCGATAGCGTAATTAGTACCGCGAGGGAAAGCTGAAAAGTACTCTTAATAGAGGGTTAAAAGACTTGAAACCTAACAGCTACATAATGGTTACAGCTAATGTTGTAACGTACGTTTTGAAAAACGGGCCAAGGAGTATACGTTTGTGGCGAGGTTAATTATTAGCCGAAGCGAAAGCGAGTCCGAAAGGGCGCTAGTCACTGTCGTATGACCCGAAGCCAGATGATCTACTCGTGAGCAGGAAGAAGTTTTCCGAAAGGAGAATGGATGTCCGAACTAGTGCTACATGCATGTGCTTGGATGATTTGCGAGTAGGGGTGAAAAGCCAATCGAATCTGGCGATGGCTGGTTCCTGTCGAAATATGCCTAAGTATAGTGCCGTTAAGCTACCTAACATGGTAAAGTACGGATCGTATTCGCAGACCCTTCGGGGTACGGAATCCGTTCCAACTCTGAACGTGTTAGGCGTATTTTACGGTAATGGCGGGCAGTGCGTAAGGTACTGTTCGAAGACCCGAACAAGGGAGACTGGAGTTAAGGTCCCAAAATGTATGCTAAGTGTAACGAATCTTGTCGAAAACCTGAGACAGTAGGGATGTAGGCTTAGAAGCAGCCACCATTCAAAGAAAGCGTAACAGCTCACCTATCGAGGTTTTTGGCGGAGAAGATGGACAGGGCTAAGCATGCTACCGACACTCCAGAGGTTCTCGCAAGAGAATTCTGGTAGGCAGGTGTACTTTCTGCGTAGAAGATTTTCCGAGAGGAAGGTTGGAGCGGGAAGTAACAAGAATCTTGGTGTAAGTAAGATCAAATTATCCTGAGAATGGATAGCGTCGAAAGAGCAAGGTTTCCTTAGCACTATAAGTTAACTAAGGGTTAGTCGGCTCCTAAGAGGTACCTTAACTGCGTACTTCGATGGACATCCGGTTAATATTCCGGAACTTGTTTCAGCGTTTAGTGCACGATTGTACTTAGGGATAAGCGGAATTCCGAGAGGATTTCTACTTTAGAAATAGATGGAGCGTAATGCTTAGATGTCTATGAATAAAGCGGCGTGAGCCGCTGACTCCTAGAGTCCGTGAAAATTTTGTGCATAGCAAAAAACAAGCCGTACTGAGAACTGACACTGGTGCTCTAGCTGAGAAGGCTAAGACGTGAAAGGTATAAATTGGTTAAGGGAACTCGGCATATTGGCCCCGTAGCTTCGGTATAAGGGGTGTCTATAGATGTCTTAGAATTATCTTTGGCATTGGTAGATTGCAATAACTCGGACCGTCCGACTGTTTATCAAAAACGTAGCCGATTGCCAATCCGAAAGGATGTATATAATCGGTGAAACCTGCCCAGTGGTGGTGCTTCAAACCCTTTTTCAAGAGGGCTAAGACCCATCAAACGGCGGGCCTAACTATGAGGCTTAGCTATTAAACTAAGGGCCTCGATAGCAAAAACATGTAAATGTTTTTTGCTACCAAGAATTTAAAAATTCTTGAGATAAACTCGACTATATGCTGGAACTCCTTAATAACTTTAGAGTTAAAACTAAGTTATTTAAGTTACATTCTACTTAAAAAAGTGAAAATGGATGTAGCGCAAGGACAATCAGCAGGGAAGGACCTAGAAAAAATCTTTTATCATTTAGCTGGATTTGTCGACGGAGAAGGTGCATTTCCAATTCAAACAAGGAAAACTCCTTGGACGAAATTTGGATTTACAATAACTCCAGAATTTAAGATAAGTCAGCATAAAGATAACGGAGAAATCTTAGAGATTTTACAAAAAGCTCTAGGATGTGGAAAGATTTCAGTAAAATCTGGACAACCAAATCAATTAGTTTTGGTTGAAAAGAGTAGAAAAAATCTTACAGAAAAAATTATTCCCTTTTTCGAAAAATATTCTTTAATTGTTAAACAACAACCTTTTCAAAAATTTGTTAAGATTGTTGAAATGCTCAATAAAAATGAGCAAAGTACAAGAGAAGGATTTGAAGAAATGCTAGATTTAGTTTTTCAAAAAACTAAAGGTGGCAAAGGAAAAAGGAAATATTCGAAAGAGCAGATTTTAGGTAACCCTCAGAGACTTTACGTCGAGACCGCAGATAAAAATCGCGGTATGATAAAGTCCGACTCTGATAGTAATATCAGTCAGATAAGCTTAAGGTAGCGTAATGCCTTGTCATCTGAATGGTGACGTGCATGAATGGTTCAACGAGATGGTCACTGTCCCTAACCAAGTCCTTCTGAACACATTGACCGGTGAAAATGCCGGTATCGCCTAGTGGGAAGCGGAGACCTTGTAAACCTTTACTGCAGCTTGTTGTTGTGGCTTTAAGGGGAATGCATAGCATAGGTAGGAGCGTCGATCGTTAGCTTCGGCAAAACGGGAGCAACCATGTAATACTACTCATTTCTCTTAAAGCTGCTCACCCGGGAGGGGACACCAGCAGGTGGGCAGTTTGGCTGGGGCGGCACCCTACCGAAAAGATATCGGTAGGGCCTAATGGTAAACTCATCCAGGTTGGAAATCTGGAGTTGAGTGCGAAGGCAAAAGTTTACCTGACTGTGTTCTGCACAGCAAAGAACGCAGAGACGAAAGTCGGGCTTAGCGACCCCAAGTGGCTTTTTAATAGGGCCCTTGTGTGACAGAAAAGGTACTTCAAGGATAACAGGCTCGTCGCACCCGATAGTTCATATTGACGGTGCGGTTTGGTACATCGCTGTCGGCTCTTCCTATCCTGGTTGTGCATAAGCAACCAAGGGTGTCGGAGTTCACGCATTAAAAGGGATCGTTAGCTGGGTTAAGAACGTCAATTTAAACCCAACTAATAAACGAAGATCAAACCATTAATACAAAAAGTATTAATTAATTAGCGAGCATTAACAAATAAATAAATAATTCAAACGCGGCGTTGCATGGAAGCGATTCCATGAAAAATAAAATCAGCTCATATCGGTGAAACCTTATATGGATTAACTGTCCTGTATATGGCAATACCGAGGGAAGTCGATGATTAAGTTCATTTGACCCCGTAGAGACTTGACAAGCAATTGTCGGAATCATATTTCAACAATATGATTAACACGCTGATCGCTTTACTCTAGTAGTTTTTGAAACTCCTAGAAAACTTTTTTCCTCAAAGAATTATATTCTTTGGGGCTCCAAAAATCTAAAGGATTTTTTAGAGCCAAAAAGTGTTGTAGAGATGAAGGTATAGTCCACACATTACAAATAAATAAGTAATGATCGAAGTTTTCTTCCTTAATAAGGGAAGTTGAACTTCAAGAAACCGTAGGGTTTCTTAAGTACGCGAGACAGTTTGTATGATATCTACTAGGCGCGCAATTGTCTGAGTGGAACGACTATCTAGTACGAGAGGAACGGTAGTCGGATGCCTCTGGTGTATCGGTTGTTATGAGCAGGCCGAGCAGCTACGCATTGAGGGATAAGTACTGAAAGCATCTAAGTACGAAGCCCACCGCAAGACGAGACAATTAAGGCCGTCAAAGAAGATGACGTTGATAGAGTTGGTGTGTACACCCTGAGAAAACGAGGGGCTTAGCACGCAACTACTAATAGCCTTACATAAATTAATAAATTAGACTGCAAAAGTCTTCACAAACTTATTTCTTATCTTTCCTGCTTGCTTTTTGATAATTTCTTTTTCTATTTTATTGTAACTATTAAAGGGCAACAAAACGAAAGGTTTATATACCTTTATCTTATGAACAAAATATGGCAGAACAATTAGAACAAAAATTTGAGGTAGAAAGTAAGCTTAAAGATTTTCTTCAATCAGCACCATCTCACGTTAGGAGAGGAATTAAAGGAAAATCTTTATTTAGATGGCACTGCGGTCAAAGAAAATTAGTCATCGGAGATTATAATATTCTAAAGCTCATAGATAAAACTATAGCTACTTCTTTTGCAAATAATCACTATTATTGTGCAAAGTGTGGAGATAATACTTCTCTTTTTGCGTATAGAGATGCATGTATGTAATTATTTTTGATAATTTCTTTTTCTAATTTCACAAAAATAACTAAAAAACCATCAATATGGCTATACGATACCATCGTATACTTTAACCTATTTCTATACGATACCATCGTAAAGTTTAAAAAGAGCAAAAACTAAGATAATATATGGAAATAGAATCAGAACTCTACAAGCAAAATCCTTGGTGGGAGAGCAAATTCAAAGAAGAAAGCTATCCTAGAGAGAAATATCTATCTGAAATAATAAAGAACATTAAATCAAAAGAGATAATTATACTAACAGGGTTAAGAAGAATAGGCAAGACTACTATAATGAAACAAACAATCAAAAAATTAATTGAAACAAATATTGAACCAGAAGATATCTTTTTTGTGAGCATAGATGCATTTAATCTTTTAGAATTCAGCATTCATCAACTAATAGAAGAATATAGGAAAATACACAAGAAGTCTGCGTCAGATTTCTTCTATCTGTTTTTAGATGAAGTTTCTTCAAGAGATAATTTTGAGCAGGAATTAAAAAGCATTTATGACAATGATAATATAAAAGTAATTTGCTCTTCTTCTATAGCAACCTTGATGAGAGATAAAAAAGCAAGTTTAACAGGAAGAACAAAAACAATTGAAGTTATGCCTTTAGACTTTCAGGAATTCTTACAGTTTAAAGAAGCAAATATCTCCAAATCAGACAACGCTAAGCTAGAAAGTTATTTTAAAGATTATCTAAAAATCGGAGGAATGCCTCATTACGTTCTTACGGAAGAAAAAAATTATCTTAATGAATTAGTGGAAAATATCTTATATAAAGATATAATTGCCTATCACAAGATTACTGCAGAAAAAACGATAAAAGAGCTCTTTATTCTTCTTTGTCAAAGAGTTGGTAAGCCAATGAGTTACAATAAAATAGCAGAAATTTTAAAGATATCTGTAGATAGTGTAAAAAGATATGTTGGTTATTTCGAAAAAGCGTATCTTTTCTATGTTGTTGATAGATATGCCAAATCGTACAATGAAAAAATAACTTCTCCTAAGAAGATTTATGCAGGAGATGTTGGAATAAAGAACGTTATAACTGGTTTCAAGGATTTAGGCGCAAGTTATGAAAACCTTGTTTTTTTAAAAATAAAGAATGAAAATCCAGCATACTATCTCGAAAATTCCACAGAAATAGACTTTATTACTAAAGATACTCTTATTGAAGCAAAATACAACAAAGAATTAGAAAAAAAACAAAAAGAAATGTTTGATTCTATTAAGATTAAGAACAAAATTATTGCCAATGGTTACTCTTTTTTCTTGAATTAGCCTTACATAAATTAATAAATTAGACTGCAAAAGTCTTCACAAACTTACTTTCTTGTCGTGTTATTGGACTACTAAAATAGTTTCTTTAACTCCTAGAACTTTCTTTTTTAAAGAAAGTTGTAGTTTCCTGCTTGCTTTTTGATAATTTCTTTTTTCTTTATATTTTTCATTTAGAAACATTTTTAAACTCCCTAAATACTTCTCACAACATGGAAGAATTAGCTTACTCTAGTAGGGAAATCATAAAACTTGCAGATGAATATGGCATCTCTGGGACAGAGTCATTCAGAAAAGAAGATTTCTGGATGCATTTCACCAGAGGAAGAGTTGCTCGTCGAAAAACCCTTCTTAAGGAATCTCCAACAAGTTATCGTCAACCCTATAGATAAAGTCACATTTGATAATTTCTTTTTTCTTTCTGTTTTTTACTACGGCTCTGAGTGAAAATTCTAACCAAATATTTATATAGTGATTTTAAGCTAAAACTTCATGGGAAAAACATCTGATTCAATATATAATTCAATAGGCAGATTTGTAGATAGGACTTATGGTCCGATTTTTGTTTTAGCAGGCGCACTGGGTTTGATGTCCGCACAAATAGATGAAGATGCCCTTAAAAGGGAATATTTGGCAAAACATGAACAAATAACTCCTGTGCTCATTGCAGAGTCAAAAGACTATGCCAAAGAAAGAAGAAGCCATGGCCCTTTTAGCATAGGTCTAGATTTAGCAATGTTCACAATTGGCGTAGTGAGATACGCAACAAAAAAGAGAGAGCAATAGTTTTCTTATCTTTCCTGCTTGCTTTTTGATAATTTCTTTTTCTATTTTATTATCTAAACCTTTATATATCTCTTAAAATCAGCAAATTCTATGAAATCAAGAGTACATTATGAAGCAAGATACGAATGCGACTACGGAAATACTAAAGGAGAAATTGGTTATCACCCATTTTTCTCAGGAAATGACAAAGAAGCGCGTAAGGATGCAAAAAATTATATCCCCAAATTACTAGAACATCTAATAGAATTATGGGAAGAAGATAAAACAATCCGTCGAGACCCCAAATTAAAATATAAAGTTGGACCAAAACCAAAACTCTCGGACATTAAGTTAGGTAAACTAACAAAAGTAATTGAAAGAGATATTTTTATCATATAAATATTTAATAACCTCATAAGTCCTAATTATTCATGAGCAACTTTTTTTATCAAGAATCAAAAAGAATATTTTTAAGTCCATTTAAGACTATTAAATCTACTTTAAGACCAAAGGTATTAATTCCAATAATCTCTCTGTCTGCCATTATCTCAGTTGGCACAGTTTTGGAAGAGGCAAGGGAAGTAAGTATAATTAACAAATTATATGGTCAAAATGGTGGAACTCTCCCATCTAACCTCGACTCTCCGTACATATACAATCGCCAAGAGTTTAACACAAAAATAGACTATTTGCAACAAAAAGGCATAAATCCAGACATACCGTTTATTAATTATCTAAGAACACACAGTAATAACAGACAGAAAAATTAATTTATTTTTCATTATCTAAAAACTTATAAACCCTAAAAATCCATTACTAAAATGCCATTAAAATCATTAACTCAAGGTCTTGAAATAGGCTTTAAGCACGCACTAGCAGAAGCTCCGCATATAGTAGAATTTGCAGATGCAAAAAGACCAAGTTTATATCTCTCAGCCATGCTCTTTTTACTTCCCCTTACTTATTTGAGTGCTAAACCTGATAATTCTTCAGCACAGGCAAACAATTATTCCACGCAAGACACAAGGGAAGTACAAGAATTTCTTAGATAAAATTACGTTAAATAATAAATTTAAAGTCCAATAATTAGTACATAAATATTAAAGATTTTTAGATGAAAATCTTAAACGGAAGATAAGATATTTTTACCCTTTATCTTATTATCATTTATTCCTTAACAATTATTTCATCCCACTAGCGGCTCTTTCAACTGCTTCATTCCATTCAGAATCTTTAAGAATAAATCCATAATCTTTATCAAATAATGGGTTTCCTGCTCTTTCTTCTTTCCTTTCAGTTCTTAGTTCAACATACCTATGGGCAGGAATCACTAATCCATAATTTTCATCCCTAATATTTCCATGCATAACTCCTACAATCTCTCCTGTTTTTTTCTTCACAACTAAACTTCCAGAATCTCCAGGAATGGCCTTTCTGTTCAGTCCAATAAATCTCTCCAATCCCTCATATTCTCCCTCAAGGAAAGCTATTTTCGCTTCTCTATAATCTGGCTTTCCTGTTGCAGTGAATGAATTAAAATGATTTCCCCACCAAAACACTTCATCTCCCTTTTCCAATTTGACGTCTGCTTTCATCTCAAGATTATTTTTAAGCCAGGATAATTCTTCAGGTAGTTTGTAAATGGCTCTGTCTTCAGAGTCTCTTCCATGATTTATTTTTTCTAAAGGTATTCTATCAATGCAAATAGTATGCGCGGCAAGAGGAAGTATTTTTTCTTTTCCCTTGTCATATCTCACAATTTCTTTATCTATCCAGTGTTCGACAGTAATATACTCTTTTCCGACGATATTTCCGTACCCCTTTTCCTTTTTTATTGTTTTGTCTACATATTCAGATTCTGCTGTAAAAAACCACGCAGCATCTCTATATTTATCTAGTATTTTTTGTTCAGCAACTCTTTCAATCTGCATCTCTTCCCAAGCGCTATTTAATCCCTGTAATTTCATATCCCTTCTAGTCGCACATCCAAATACGATTAGAGATAATGATAATGCAAGAGCCGTTCCAATTTGTGCTATTTTCATCTTTTTTCCATATGGTGAGGGTTTTTAATTGTTGTCCCTATCGCTATAATCTTTAAATACAATTAATTCCAGTGGAAAACATGCAGACAGATTACACACTAGGTGATTTGAGAAAGCACACAGAAGGCATGAGCGTTTTTAAAACGACATTAAATTATGATTTCTCAGAGGCACTCATAGAAACATTCGGCAAAGCTAATGCCATAAAATGGTTCTACAATCTGCCAAATGAACATCTTGATAATAGAACACCCTACGAAGTTGTCAGGGACGATGATGAAGGCAAGAGAATAATTTCAGAGTACCTTGATGATATGCTAACTGGTGTACCAAGTTAATATATCTCATAGCTTCAATTCAAACCAGTGTCTTCGCTTCATTTATATATCTCTTTTTCTTAGATAAATAATGACAGAAAAACAAGTAGTTATTGATTTAAATGACCCAAGAAGCACAAAGATAGCTGAAGCATTGGCAAATCCAACTGCAAAAAAGATTCTTAATCTTCTCGCAGAAAGTGAACTTTCAGCGACGGATATTGCAAATAAATTAAAAATTCCACTTAATACTGCAACCTATAACCTGGACAATTTAACAAAATCTGGATTAATAGAACCAACAAAAAAATTCCTCTGGAGTGTTAAGGGTAAAAAGATTAACTCATATAGACTATCAAACAAAAAAATAATAATTTCTCCAAAATCATTTTCAATGAAAGGAATAGTTCCTGCTATTCTAGGAACTGCTCTCGTAGCAGTCTTAGTAAAATATTTTACATCATCAACTTTAAATCTATTTCAATCCTCAAATGATGCAATAAATACTCTTTCATCTGGAGCAGGTTCTGCTCCTTCAATGGTTTCAGATTTAGCAGTAGGAGCAGCCGAATCAGCAAAGATGATTGCTCCAGATTATTATCTGCCCATAGTTCAGGCGTGTTCATCTCAACCTCTTTGGGCATGGTTCCTTCTAGGTGGTTTATGTGCCTTGCTAATTGTTCTAATATGGAATTCAATTTCAAACAAAGTGAAAGGAGGAAACATAAATGAAGAATAACACAATTTTAATCGGAGTTGTTGTTGTGCTTATCATCCTCATAGGGGGATACATTTCAATGAGTTCTGGCCCAACAGTTTCAGCTCAGGGAACATCACAAATAAAAGTTATTCCTGATGAAGTTTCAGTCAATATAAACATCCAGACACACAACGATACTGCTAAATCTGCTCAGGAAATAAATAAAGCAGTAAGCGACCAGCTTTTAATTGAGCTAATCAAATTAGGTTTTGATAAATCTGGACTTAAATTTGCAAACTATAATATCTATCCAGAATATGATTACTCATATAATGGAGATAGCAAGATAATAGGGTATGTTGTTTATCAGGAAATGGTTGTTAAAACAACAGATGTTGAAAAAGTTCCTTCAGTTGTTGATGCTGCAGTTCGTTCTGGTGCATTAATCAGCTACATAAACTTTGAAATCTCAAGCAAAAAACAATCTGAAATAAAAGCTCAAGCATTGAATGAAGCAAGTAGAAATGCAAAGATTCAGGCAGAGGCAATAGTTCAAGGACAAGGAAAGAATTTAGGTTCTCTAGTTTCAATACAGAATCAAGAAGTACCAATTTTCAGACCATATCTCACATACAGCTATGGTTTATCTGCAGGAGTAGCAGTTGACAAAGCCGCAATGGAACAAAATGCCGTTGAAGCAACAAAAGCTGCAACAAACCTTTCACCTCAGGAGCAAACAATTTCAGCAACAGTCTCTGCAGAATATAAAATAAGCAGATTTTAACAAAAAGTTTTTTTATTTTTTATTATCTTTTTTGTTAAAAGAGAACAATCCTTTAGTAAGGCAGTAGACCCAACAAAAAACCAGTAATTATCTATTAATACGCTAAATTTTCGAGCATTAGATATTGATATTTATTTTTTTACTTTTAAATTGTAATCTCACCTTGCCTTATCTCTCAGTAGCAAGATTAAAGGAATTATGAAAAATATATCACAATAATGCTTTTAAACTAAATAATATCTCCTAAATTATGGTTTGCTATACAGAAGCAGAAGCAGGGAGTATTGCAAGGTATGTCGAATTATATTCTCATGTGCAGGAAGCGGCACTACACTACCAGATGGCAAAACAAATTTCTCTTTCATTTCCTGCAACACCTGAAAACTCTGCACTTTATCACAAAGCGGCATCTAGCGCTAAAGAAAATCTAAGAAAAAGCTTAGACTTATATAAAGAAGAAGTTCCTTTAGAAATAAGGGACAAAATAAAGTTTGGAAAAACAATAAGTGAACTTGAAGCCTTAGCAAGTTGTTAATCATCTTTTAAAATAATCTTATATGTTTCAGATAACAATTATATTTATTAATCCTTTTCATTCCTAATTAAAATGGCGCTTCCATATAAATCTCTAAGAAAAATTGTTCCCCTTGCATCAAGAGCTGCCCCTGTCGCATTTTATGCATTAGGTTTCGTTGCTGCAATGGTTTCCACAATCTATCTCGCAACGAGATATATCGACAGTCTTCCGGGGCCTTCAGAAAGCGAGAAGAAAGCGGCTAGAGAAGGCAAATCTATAGATAATAGGCTAAGAGATTAATTTAGCAGGAAGGGTAAAATATATGATAAAGAACTATAAACCTTAAATAGATTCTAATATTCTGCCAAGCATGGCAAAGCAAATCTATGGGGCACTGGATATACTAAACATGTTAAGGTCCGAAGCAGATTTTGTATTATATGCCGAAAAATTTTATAAACATTTAATAAAATATGGAGAAGTCTTGGATGAATATCACAAGACAGTTCCAAGAAATAAAAGAGCAAGACATGTTTCACAATTAGAAAAGGAAATTAAAGAACATCTTGAATCCTCACAAGTCATTCACAAGCATTAAAACTTCAACTCTTAAGTAAAGATTGCTTCAGACAATCTTTAAAAACCCTCTAAATTTGCTTTATTATGTATGTTAACTGATAAACAAATTCAAGAGATAAAGGAACACTTGGAAAAAGCCCAAAACCCTCTTTTCTTCTATGATAATGATGCAGATGGCCTTTGTGCTTTTGTACTCCTGAGAAGACTTATAGGAAGAGGAAAAGGAATTGCCATAAGGAGTTATCCCGAGTTGGATAAATCATATGCTCAGAGGGCTCAGGATTTAAATGCAGATTATGTGTTTGTTCTTGACAAACCCGTTCTCTCATTAGACTTCGTAAAAAAGATAGATGAACTCAACTTGCCCCTAGTTTGGATAGACCATCATGACATGCCAAATCAAGAATTTCCAGAATTCAAAAACTTTCATTTATACAACCCGGCAAGAAATAAAGGAAAGGACAAAAGTGATGAACCTGTTTCATATCTGGCATATAAAATCGCCGGAAAAAAAGAAGATCTCTGGATTTCTCTAATGGGTTGCATTTCAGACCACTTCCTTCCTGATTTTGCAGAAGATTTTGCAAAAGAATATCCAGAACTCTGGGGAAAAGACATCAAAGCACCTTTCCAAGCATACTTTAAAACAGAAATAGGAAAAATTGCAGATGCACTTAACTTCGGACTGAAGGATTCAATGACTAATATAATTCTTCTTCAAAATTATTTCATTGCATGCAAAACGCCCAATGACGTTTTAGCAGAATCATCAAGAAATGTAACTCTAAGAAAAAAATATCAAGACATAAAGAAAAAGTATAATTCTCTTCTCGAAAAAGCAAAAGAGCTCTCCAATGAAAAAATGATTTTCTTTGAATATTCGGGAGAATTATCTATCTCTTCTAATCTAGCAAACGAACTCAACTTTCTCTATCCCAAAAAGTACATTGTTGTTGCCTTCAAGAAAGGTGCAGTATCAAATATCTCAATGCGAGGTAAAAACGTAAAAGCCATTCTAGACAAAATACTCAAACAACTTGAACATGCCTCCGGAGGAGGACATGAAGATGCAGTTGGAGCAAGAATAAAACTCGAGGATTTAGGTAAGTTCAGGGAATTGATGGAAAAAGAGATATAATAATCTTAAATAAAACAAAAGAAATATTATCTGATGCAGTAGAATTCATCGGATTAAGATATCTAATTTTAATAGGGTTTATTTTTGGTCTTCTCTTTTAATTCCCACAGTAGTCTTTGCAGATTTTCCAATTAACTCCACCAACGCATCCATCTTCTTTTCATCTCCAATCAAAATAAGCTTGCTTTTTTCATATCCATCCATGAAAACTAAACCCATATCACTCTTTGGATAATATCCAACATCGACAGACCAGTAATCGTCCTTAAAACCTGTTTTAAAATCTCCATTTGCTATCCATTTAGCTCCAAAAGTGCCAATAATATTCTCCTTCTCTCCATAATAATCCACAAAATATTCTCGGTATGCCATATTATCCTCTTCGGATGCCTCCGCCACCAGTACTCCCATCCTGCGTTAAATCAATAGTATTTCTAAAATACATAGGGTGCTGGCATTCCTCACAGTGATAGGGGTTCCCCTTTTTAGCCTTGCCGTCATATATTTCATCTTTTCCGCACTCACCACATTGATACCTGTATGATAATTTATCTTCTAATTTTTTTAACATAATTTATTCATACTTCTTATCTATTTAATTTTATTGCTCTTTGGATATAGTCATCTTTAATAACGTTTTAATACTAATTTTCCAGTCAGTTTAAATATACAATGGCAGAAATAAAAGAATTCGAGTTATATGTTGTTGGAAGAGTTCAGGGGATTGGATTCAGGAGAAGCATCCAGATTCAGGCAGATGCTCTAAGCATCTCAGGCTATGCAGAGAACCTTCCAAACGGAAACGTCCATATAATCGCCCAGGGAAACGAGCACAATATAGAACAATTTATCTCCTGGCTTAAATCCTCTCCTGGTTTTACAAAGATAGATGAAGTAAAAGTACAAAATAGGAAGGTTTTTGAACCCCTCCAAGGGTTTAATATAATGAGAGAAGACAACATTTTAATGGACAAAGCAAAAAGCATAGTTAATCTGGGAAGAAGACTCACCGGCACTGAAAAGTCTAAAGTCCCAATGCACGTAGCAATAATTCCAGATGGAAACAGGCGATGGGCAACTGAAAAAGGTTTAGAACCAAGCTTTGGGCACTACAAATCTGCAAGCTATGAAAATATTATCTCTCTTCTTAACGAATCAAAATCTCTCGGGATAAAGTACATATCTTTCTGGGGATTCTCCACAGAAAATTGGAATAGAAATCAAGTTGAGGTAAAAGCAATTTTTGATTTAGTTTCAGATTTAATAGCAAAGTTAAGAAAAGATGCAAAGGAAAACAAAGTAAGATTCAGACACATCGGAAGAAAGGACAGGCTTCCAGAAAAATTGGCCCAGGAAATAAGACAAATAGAAGAAGAGACAAAAAATTACCTAGACATTAATGTTCAACTCTGTTTGGATTACGGAGGAAGAGATGAAATCCTAAGAGCGATGAACAAAATGCTTCGTTCTGGAAATAAGAATATAAATGAAGAGACAATAAAAGAAAATCTAGATACCTATGGTGTTCCGGACCCTGATTTAATAATAAGAACTTCCGGAGAACAACGTCTTTCGGGTTTTATGCCCTTCCAATCAGTCTACGCAGAATTATACTTCACAGATGTCTATTTCCCAGACTTTGATGCCCTAGAATTAAGAAAGGCAGTGGAAGAGTTCTCAAGAAGACAAAGGAGATTTGGAGGAAATTAAGATGAATAATAAGAAAAAGCAAACAATTGAGCAAACTCCCGAAAGTAATGAAAGAGAAGTTACTCTTCTTACGTCGGATAGAGAGTTGGAAGATTTTCTGATAGTTACTTATCCTCATGCAATAACTGAAGAGCAACATAAAGTTCACAAAGAATTAAACTGCAAAATATTTGAATTTTCCAGACTTAAATTAAATCAAGTTGAACCTTTTTTGAGAACACATGCACCTCTGCATGAATATGAAATAAGAGACTCAAAAACCGGAGAGATAATAAGAACCAATGGAGATAGCTATTCTGCAGATAGATATAAGAAAATAAGTGCCCATAAAAAATCTTCTTCAAAATAATTCTCATGGCAAATAAAAAAAATCAAAGAAAAACCTCTCCAAAGAAATTAGAACTTATGGTAGATATGTTCACCTACAGTGAAGAGTTAAATGATTTTATGCATGCAAAATATCCAAATCTAACTGATGAGCAATATGACATTCAAGTTGAAGGCAGACGGGAGCTTTACTGCTTCTATGATTTGGGGTGGAAAGAACTCAAGCCTACTCTAGACAAAAATGTTCTAGGCTATGAATATGAAATAAGAAATTCCAAGACTGGAGATTTCGTTAGAATAAATAAGGTTTAAAACTTCAACGTATTTCAAGTTTTAGACTCCTAGAACCTTTTGTTAAAAGGTTGTAGAACGGGTTAAAGATTTGTTTTACAAATCTTTAAATATCTCCTTTCTTTATTACTTTAATGAAAATAGAGGTTAACATTGAAAAGAAATATGCATTTACAATTATTGGTTTATTAATTGTCATTGCAAGTCTAATAACAGGTTACGCATTCACCCAATCGGGAACCGGCGGAACCCCTTCAAATATGGGTCACTCAGTCGATGAAATCGACTGGAGCAAAACCATAAACTCCAATTTGAATGTTCAAGGAAACTTAAATTTGAATGGAAATCTCTCTTCCTCCGGAGTTTGCATAGGTTCAGACTGCAGAAGTGCATGGAGTCAAGTTGGAAGTGCAGGAGTTAGCGGAACTCTCTGTGGCTTATCAATCATAGGGGATTATGGTGCAGTTGATAATGCTATTATGTGCCAGGGAATGTATCCTTCTGTCGGTTGTCCTTCGGAGTATACAAAAGTAGTCGATGGAAGAATAACTTGGGATTATGATTGGATTATGAACATGCTGGGCCCAACAGATAATAATCGAGGTTCTGGTGCCCATTTAATTCATTGTGTGAAGGATTAAAACTTCAACGTATTCCAAGTTTTAGACTCCTAGAACACTTCAACATTGTTGAAGTTCCCATGGATAAAATTCATGTGGACTTTGTTAAAAGGTTGTAGAACGGGTTAAAGATTGTCCTTTGGCAATCTTTTTAACTTCAACGCAAGTTGAACGGGTTAAAGATTTGTTTTACAAATCTTTAAAAACCACAAAACAGCCCTTTCTATATGGCAAAGCTAAAAATTGACAATAGCAACAATAAAGATGAAGAAAAAGAAAGAATAGCAAAAGAAAATTTACTTAGAGAAAGCTCTGAGGTAAGAGGAACAGAAATAAAGGGCTACGACTTTAGCAGAGGAGTAAACTACAAAGAAATAATTAAAAGCTTCCAGACAACAGGTTTCCAAGCTTCTCACTTCTCCAGAGCAATAGAAATAACAAACAAGATGATTCAGGAAAATGCATTCATCTTCCTCGGATACACCAGCAACATGGTTTCCTCCGGATTAAGAGATGTAATAAGATTCCTTGTTGAAAATAAAAAAGTAAATGTTCTTGTTTCAACAGCAGGAGGAATAGAAGAAGACATAATAAAATCTCAAGGTTCATTTGTTCTAGGAGATTTCAGAGCTTCAGGAAAGGAACTAAGAGATAAGGGAATAAACCGAATAGGAAATATCTATGTTCCAAACAGCAGATATGTAAAATTTGAAGAATTTCTTCAGCCAATTTTAGAAGAACTTTATCAAGAGCAAAAGAAAACTGGAAAACCTACAAATCCAAGCGATTTAATCTGGAAATTGGGAGAAAAAATAAACAACAAAGAAAGTATTTATTATTGGGCATGGAAAAACAAAATTCCAGTTTACTGCCCAGCAATTCAGGATGGGGCGATAGGAGATAATATTTATTTCTTCAAATTCAAACATCCAGACTTTGTCCTTGACATTGCAGAAGACTCAAAGAGATTTAATGATACAACAATAGGCTTGAAAAAGTCTGGCCTATTGATTCTAGGTTCTGGAATAATAAAACATTCAATCCTAAATGCAAACATGCTAAGAAACGGCGCAGACTATGCAGTCTATATCAATACTGCACAGGAATTTGATGGCTCTGATGCAGGAGCTTTGCCAGAGGAAGCCGTTTCCTGGGGCAAAATACAAAAGAACGCAGAGTCCGTAAAAGTCTTCGGAGACGCAACAATTTTGTTTCCTTTGCTTGTCGCAGAAACGTTTGCTCAAAATAATAAATAATTATTCTCATAATTAGAACAGAAATAAGGTGAACCATTGTTATCTCAATGTCTAATGAATATCGTATCGTTTAAAAGATAATTATCAGTCTCAATTCCATTTTAAAAACGTTTAAATATCTCAATTTATTATATCTTATATGAAAATAGAGGTTAACATAGAAAAGAAATATGCCCTTGCAATTCTCGGACTATTAATTGTCATTGCAAGTCTAATAACAGGTTACGCATTCACCCAATCGGGAACCGGCGGAACCCCTTCAAATATGGGTCACTCAGTCGATGAAATCGATTGGAGTAAAACAATAAATTCAAACCTCAATGTTCAAGGAAACTTAAATTTAAATGGAAATCTCTCTTCTTCAGGTGTTTGCATTGCAGGCAATTGTAAAACAAATTGGAGTCAAGTCAGCACTAGTGGAGGAGCATTAAGTTGTACAACTGCACAATCGGCAGAGTTTTGCGGACCAAGTTCGTCTGGAGTTGCTAACTGCCCCCCAGGGTATTTAGTTACAGGAGGAGGTTACGGCAGGACAAAGTGGGCAGGAAGAGCAGCATATAATTCCTTTGATAGAACTGAACCAGCAGGAGAGGGAGGATGGTCTATCCTTGTAAGTGGAAATAATTATGCAGGAGATTGTTGGGTAGCTTATGCAAGATGTTGTAAATTAATTTAATAATTCCAAACCTTTTTATCCAAAGTTTTACCAAACGAGGATTTAATATTGCCAAAGGCAACCTTTTTATATCTGTTAATTTTTAATCTCTAATGAAACAATCCCTCAAAGAAGAATCAAACAAAGTAAAAGGTTTAATCGGACTTGAAATACACACCTACGTTCTTACAAAAGAAAAACTATTTTGCAATTGCATTGCTTCAAGAGAAAAAGGACTTAAACCAAACATTCACATCTGTCCAACGTGCACCGGACAGCCAGGGGCAAAGCCAATGTTACCAAATGAGACTGCAGTAGAAAAAGCAATTCAAATAGGGCTTATGTTGGGATGCAAAATAAATGAAAAACTATTCTGGCAAAGAAAGCATTATTCCTGGCCAGATTTGCCCAAGGGATATCAAAATACCATTTCTGGAAAACATGCAGTTTCCACTGGAGTTGAAGGTAATTTTCAAGGCATAGGCATCTGGAGTATGCATCTTGAAGAAGACCCTGCTTCCTGGGACCCTGAAACAGGGCAGGTGGATTACAATCGTTCTGGCTTGCCCCTAGTAGAGATAATCACCGCCCCTGAATTCACCTCTTCCGAGCAGGTAATGCTATGGCTTACAAAACTTGTTCACAATCTTGCATATCTTAAAGCCGCAGACTCAAACGCCGGAATAAAAGTAGATGTAAACGTAAACATTCCCGGAAAAACAGAGAGAGTTGAAATAAAGAATATGAGCTCAATAGAAAACATAGGAAAAGCAATTGAATATGAACTTGAGAGGCAGGCAAAGGAAGGTTCTGTGAAAGAAACAAGAAGATTTGATCCTGCAAAAAACAAAACAATGAAGATGAGAACAAAGGAAGGGGCAGAGGACTACAGATTCATCTCAGACCCCGACCTTCAACCAATAATACTGGACAAGCAAATGATAAATAAAATAAAAGAAACAATTCCAGAATCTCCAGAGGTTAAACTCAAGAATGTAATTAAAACTTATAAGATTGGTGAAAAAGATGCAGAAGTTTTAACAAAGAACATTGACATCGCCTTATTCTTCGAAGAAATAGCAAAAAAAGTGGACGCAAAGTTTGCTCTTCCATGGGTTACTGGAGAGCTTTTAAGATTCCTTAATTACAATAAGGCTTCTCTTGATAAGGTAGACCTTAAGGCAGAGCATTTCATAGCCCTGCTCAATCTAGTTAAATCTCAAAAGATAACTGAACTACAAGGTAAACAACTACTGAACAAGTTTTATCCTAAATCCTTTATGCCTCTCGCCGTAGAAGGAAAAATCTCAGATAAAAAAGAACTAGAAAAAATAGCAGATAAGGTAATGAAAGATAATCCAAAAGCTGTTCAGGACTTTAAAGCAGGAGAGCCAAAAGCTTTGGACTTTTTGATGGGAGAAATAATGAAAACAACAAACAGAAGGGCAGATTTCAGGATAGCCAAGGAAATACTTTCAAGGTTGCTCTCCTAAATACCTATTTGTCAAATTAATAACTATAATAAATTCTTGTGTCCAAATATAATAATCAAAAGTGTTATCTGCATTAGATATCAATTATAAATAAATATTATGCGCCGCATATTTATTTATAAACCTTGATTTTATACCAAAAACATGATAAAGCAATCGCTTGCAATCATTCTATCATTGGCTCTTTCAGGATGCGCTAATCTGAAATATAATAATGGCATAACTGATATAGATCAAGGAAGAATAGAAGAAAAAGGAATAATTCAATCAAATGAAGATTCATTTGCTCTACCCCTCCAATCCTCTCCAAAAGTTGAAGCAGAAGATTGTGGAGAAGGAGTATACTTTACCATTATAAACGGAAATCTTCATAGGACATACGTAGTTTCAGGAGAATCTAAAGATATCAAAGGATTATTTTCTCTTCTAGGAAAATCAAAAAAAGTTACATTTGAATTTTATCCAAATGGAGAATACAAACCTATGTCAAATAACCAAACAAACAGATTTTACTATAGCAATTCTATTCCAAGAAAAGATTGTCAGTTTACATTTGAAGGTGTAAAATAACCCCTCTAATAATTGTTAATATCTCTATTTATTCACTACTCTAAAGTTACTATAATAGTAAGCTTTATATACTCCAAATCTCCCTGATAAATATGGTAAAAATAAACGCTAGAGGCGCATTGGCAGGATTGTTAATTGGAGCGTCAGCTTTAGCTGGCGGATGCGCAACACCTCAGCAAAACCAAGCCAAACAGGTTGCGGATTTCTATACTCCATATAATAACGTTCCAAGAACGTATCACATTGCAGGAGATATTCTTGAGGCAAGAGTAATCGAAGCAAAAAATGATAGATTTCAAATTGACAACAAAGTATATGTCCCCGCTCATGGTGCTCAATATGCATCATATTTAGTGCTTAATTCTGAACAAAGCAAAAAGTCAAGACATCCATATACAGAAGGGTATGTAGTTCCAGGCACAAAAGATATGGTTCAAAAACTTACTTCCAAGGTCGTTCCAGGAAGTTCAATGGTACTAAAACTTCCGGTTAAAGGTAAGGCTGCAGAATATTGGCTTACCACAAGAAATGGTCAAGAACATTCAGTTCATCTTGAACCCCTTGCTGAATGGGGTATTTTACTTCCAGAAAAGAAAGCTCAATAGAATAATTTATTTGCTTTTTGCTGAGCCCTGAAAAACATTACCCATTTTACTTACTCCATCACCAATGCCTGTGAAAAAACTCCAAACTCCTTTTCCAGTATTTCCAATCACTTGCATTCCTGCCTTTACAGGAAAAGAAACTACTTCCGATATTGGCTCCGTAAATACTTTCATATTCATTTCCGCATTATGCATATTCCAATCATCGAAAGTGTTCTTGTAACTTCCCATAAGAGTTTTATCTTCGGGGTTTGCCCAGCTCTGTTTTGTATCCATTCCCTCGAATCTTATTTTATTTCCATTATCATTCACCAATACCCTCTCTCCCTGCACAGTTACTTTCATAGGTTCATTTACAGTTACTTCCATATCTCTTCCTTGTATGTTTAGATTTCTACTTTCAGTAAGCTGCACAAACTGATTCTCAGTTGCTCTCAATTCATTATTCCACATATCTGCCCGATTTGGACTAAATCTATTTATATCATCAAAATACAATTTTGTGCTTTTACCTATATCTAAATCTGCAGCAACTGTCTGCAGTCTAATATTCTCAACACTATACTCTCCCCCTCTCAAAAAGAGTCTTCCCTCTCCAGACAAACTTCCTTTAGAAAATTCTGTCCTTTGCCCCATAAAATCTTCAAAAACTATGCTCGCTTTAGCGTCAGCGCCCTTAAATTGAACTAAATTATATTCCGGACCAACTCCTCCAGAAATATCTCCTATCATTACTTCTTGACCTCCGGAAAAACTGTATTCATCCATATATGTATATACCTTTCTTCCGTCATTCAATATTACTGAGCCATCTTTTGAAATGGTGCCTGCATTTACAGTTAATTTATTATTTGCCTCATTTGTAAGTGTCATTCCATTGCTTCTAACCTCAAGGGATTTTGTTCCAGAAGGTATCTCGCTAAGTCCAAGTTTGACATTTCCTTCATTTGTAGTTAACATCTGCCCGTCATACTTAACATGACTTCCTGCAAGATCGAGCCCTTTAACTTCTACACCCATTTTATCACCGAAATAACTATTTGCATGTTCCTCAAATCCTCCAAAATCTTTTTGAAATGCCTTATCCTTTTTATCATCTCCTATTTTACCCCAAACTTCATCATTATTTACTCTTTGAACACCTTCGGGAGAGCTAATCATCGTATCAAATTTTTCAGGGGAGAGTTTTACTATATCATCTATCTTCATATTCTGATAATCTGAAGGACTAGCGGGGAGTTCAGATGCATTTACAAAAATCCCAAATGTTAGAATGGCGAATAATAAAATTGTAATATAAATCCCTACTTTCATTTTATTCCTCCAATTTTATACTTATGCGCAATATTAAATCTCTCAGGGTATGTTAGGTTATCCATTGAAACAATGGAGATAAGTGAATCTGTAGAATTTAATGTTATCCTAACAATATAAACTCCATTTTTCTGAGAAATCTTGTCCAAACAACTTATGCAAAACATCTCCGAGTCATTTTTATATTCACCAGAAAGCCAATTAGCAATATTAATCATACTGCTTAGGTTTGAACTTACAGTCAAATCAAATTTGTCAATTTTCTTGCTTTCATTTCCTCTTTCAATCACAAGAGGCATATTCAAATTAATATAAACAGACTCATTATTTATTCTTACTCTGCTCTCCGCTTCACCTGTATTTATCTCCAATAATCTATTATAATCTTTAGGAACACATTCTTTTGCCATATCATTTACATAATAAGAGATGCTTTGTTCAACCAAACTTTTATTTACAAAATACGCCTCGTCAGAAAATATATAGTATGGGATGAAACCGGTTGTAGTTTTTATTGTCTTCCCCTCATTTTTATAATATCCCCCTCTTTGTCCTACAAAATTCAATGCATTTTTACTTTCATTTTCAAAACAATTCATAAACTGAGAATTTATCTCTTCAGTATATTGTTCAAGAGTATAGCCCGAAGTCCCCTGTCCAAATATACTATAAATCTTCCCATTCCTAAATGCGACAAAAGCAACAACAACAGCGACAATTATAATAGCGACAATAACAAAAATACTCATCTGTCCTCTTTTTTCCATCAAATCTTCAGGGAAATGATAATTTTAAACATTCCCCTTATCAATGAGCAACCTATTTAAACTCCCAACTCCTTTTTCTCATATAAAAGAGGAAATATGATACAACTACCAATTATCGGTTCATTTTTAGAAGCAACTGGAACAATTCTAGAAAAGAAAGTTCTTAAAGATAAGAGGATGAACTACAAGAATTACACAGTTTACGAATTCGCAGCAATTATTCTTATAATGCTCACATTCATCTGGTTTGTCTGGGGATTAAAGCCAGAAGCTCTAACCCTAACAAACATTCTAATTTTTGCTTTTGTGGTAGTAGTCGCCACACTTGCAAACCTATTCATCTTCTATTCTCTAAAAAGAGAGAATGTAACCGAATTCGAACCAATATGGGTTATGCAACCTCTTTTCACAATTCTTCTCGCATTCATTTTCTTTTCAGGAGAAAGAAACTGGACAATTTTTGTCCTCGCTATTGTAGCAAGTCTTTCTCTAGTTCTAAGTCATGTAAAGAAGCACCATCTTAAATTTGATAAATATATAATCGCTGCACTAATTGGTTGTTTCCTTTTTGCCGTTGAGCTTGTAGCATCTAAGCCACTTCTCCCTTATTATTCTCCTTTCTCATTCTATTTCATCAGATGCGTATTCATATTCATCCTAACTTTCCTTATCTATCATCCCGATTTCAAAAATATTGGTAAAACAAACATAATAATGATTCTGGCAATAGGATTAATTTGGGCACTCTATCGAGCAATAATATACTATGGCTATGAATCAGTCGGCATTATATTTACCACAATAATATTCATCCTCTCCCCAGTTTTAATGTTCCTATTCGCAGTAGTTTTTCTAAAGGAAAAACCCACAATGAGACAAATAGTCTCAACAATAATTATTGTTATTTGCGTTGCACTGGCAATTACAGTTAAGAATTAATTCCTTTTTGAGTTATTCAATTAAATTAAATAAAAAATCGACTATTTTTTCTTTCCCTGCATCAAATGTATTATTGCCATATAAACTCCGATACTCGCTAGAAGCCATGGAGAGAATAACTTTACCATTTCAAACGATGAACCATATTTGCCAAACATCTTGATAAACAAAATTACCAACATTATCAATAGAAAAATACCTATAGATATCTCGCCCGCTCTCTTTTTCATCCCGAGAAATAGTTCTAGGGGTTTTTAATGTTTTCCAATTCTAATGAAAATTCAATAATAATCCAATAAGAGTAGATTTTAAAACCTTCAAAAACCTCAAATTCCCATAGGCCCATAGTTCAGTGGATAGAATGCAAGGCTTCGGAGAAAGCAGTATTCATTCGAAGTAACCTTGAGACCGGGGTTCAATTCCTCGTGGGCCTATTTCATGATAAGGTTTAATAAACCTCAAGGACAATAAGAAATATGGCAAAGGACAAAAAAGCAGAGAAAAAGGACGAGAAGGGCTTGCAGGCAGACAAGGATGATTTTTCAGAGTGGTTTACCCAACTAATGCTCAAAGCAGATTTGGCGGATTACACCGATGTCTCAGGATGTATTGTATACAAGCCCGCAAGTTATGCTCTCTGGGAAAAAATAAGAGATGAAACTGATAAGAGATTCAAAAAACTAGCAATTCAAAACACCTATTTCCCCCTGCTTATTCCTGAAAAACATCTTAACAAAGAGAAGGAGCACGTTGAAGGATTTTCTGCAGAAGTTGCATGGGTTACAGAAGCAGGAAATACAAAATTAGCAGAAAGACTTGCAGTTAGACCAACATCAGAGACAATAATGTATCCAAGTTATTCAAAATGGATAAGATCCTGGAGAGATTTGCCTTTGAAATATAATCAATGGAACAATGTAGTTCGTTGGGAATTTTCTCATCCAGTTCCTTTTTTCAGAGGCAGAGAGTTCCTATGGAATGAATTGCACACTGCACTGGCAACGGAGAAAGAAGCCCTTGAAGAAGGACCAGAAGTACTCAAAGCATATGATGATGTTTGCAAAAACTTTCTTGCATTATACGGTTTAGTAGGAAAGAAAACAGATAGTGAAAAATTCGCCGGAGGAGTTGCCTCCTGGAAAATCCACTACATAATTCCAACTGGAAGAGTTCTAGAAGGTCCATGCTTCCACCACGATGGGCAGAATTTCGCAAAAGCATATGATATAAAATTCCTTGATGAGCAAGGAAAAGAGCAATATGTCTGGCAAAACACCTATGCAATTTCAACAAGAATGCTTGGAGTAATGTTTGCAGTCCATTCAGATAGCAAAGGACTTATCATTCCTCCAAAGATGGCGCCAAACAAAATTGTAATCGTTCCAATTCTATTTGAAGATTCAAAGGAAAAAGTTCTAAAGAAAGCAGAAGAAATAGAAAAAGAACTTGATGACTTCGGTGCCTTTGTAGATAAAAGAGAAAATTACAAACCTGGCTTTAAATTCAATGAGTGGGAGTTAAAGGGAATTCCACTAAGAATAGAAATTGGTCCAAAAGATTTGGCAAACAATAAAGTTGTTATCGTAAGAAGAGATAGCGGAAAGAAAGAGATAGTAGATATAAAGAATGTAAAGAAAGAAGCAAAAATAATTCTTGATGACATTCAAAAGAATCTATATGAAAAATCAAAGAAATTATTTGAATCAAAGATAGAAAAAACACCTTTCCTTTCAGAACTAAAGAAATTGATTACAGATAAGAAAGTGGGCATCATTCCTTTATGTAAAAATCCAGAATGCGAAGCAATGCTCAAGCATGAAACCGGCGGAGCAAAAGCAGTTTTCATAGCAGAAGACAAACTGAAGGGCGATGAAAAATGCCTAATCTGCCAGAAGAAAGCAGATTACTATGTTTATGTCGGAAAGACATACTGATTATTTTAAACATAAATATTTATTAATATAAAGAAAGAGCCGTTTTAATGCCAATAAAAGTTAAAGATGGATTACCTGCAATAAAGGAATTACAAAAAGAAAACATTTTTGTAATGGAAGAAACAATGGCAGTTCATCAAGACATAAGACCTTTGGAAATAGCAGTTCTCAATTTAATGCCTGAAAAAGTAAAGACTGAATTACATCTTCTAAGGAGACTTTCAAATACCCCTCTGCAAATTGAACTTGATCTTTTTCATCCTCAAACACATAGCAGTAAAAATACCTCCAGGGAGCATCTAGACATGTTTTATAAAAATTTCGATGCAATAAAACACCATAAATATGACGGGTTAATCATCACCGGAGCTCCAGTCGAACTCTTTAAATTTGAAGAAGTAGACTATTGGAAAGAACTCAAAGATATTCTGGAATGGTCTAAATCCAATGTTACTTCTACTCTTCATATCTGCTGGGCTGCACAGGCAGGGCTTTATCATCATTATGACATAAATAAACATCTCATTGGAAGTAAACAATTTGGAGTTTTCAGTCATAAAATAAATGAAAAGAATTGCCCCCTTGTAAGGGGATTTGATGATGAATTCTGGGCACCCCATTCAAGGCATACTACTCTCCTAAGGGAAGATATAGACAAAGTTGACAAATTGAGTATCATTTCAGAGTCAGAAGAAGCAGGGGTTTACATAATAGTTTCAAATGATTCAAAACAAATTTATGTTACGGGACATTCAGAATATGATGCTCTAACTCTAAAGCAAGAATATGAAAGGGATAAAACAAAAGGTTTGAAAATAGATATCCCTAAAAATTACTTTCCAAATGATGATCCATACAAAGAACCAAGGGTAACTTGGAGTTCTCATTCAAATCTTCTCTTCACAAATTGGATAAATTATTATGTTTACCAGCAAACCCCTTACAAGATAGAAGAAATCAAATAACACAACTTTTCAGATACAGACTTTACCACAGCAATATTTATATTCTAAACATCAAATGAACTTTTATGAGGTATTGTATATTTGGGGATTCTCACGGAAATCTTGAGGGAACCACTGCAGTAATTGCAGATGGAGAAAAGCAAAGTTCAGATGAATGGGTTTTTCTCGGGGATGCAGTGGGCTATTGTGCAAATCCAAATGAGACACTGGATTTAATTTATTCAAAAGTCCCTACAAAAAATATTTTTAGAGGAAATCACGATGCACAGGCAATACATTTCCTAGACTTTTACAGGGCAAACAAATTTTGGCCGACTCTTTCAGGCTGGAATCCTCTTGCTCTAGAAGCAATTCAATGGACTGCAGAAAACCTTTCTCCCCAAAGTGAAAAAAGGTTGGAGGCACTTCTTGAGCCAGATAGAATTTTAGATATCCAGAAGGATACAACAAAAAGACTTCTATTTACCCACGATACCCCTCTTAGCCATTCCGGATTTAATTACATAACCTGCTGGCTTAATGCCAAGCGTTTCTTTTTCGAAGATTCAAATCTCTCAAATAACACAATTGCCTTCGTAGGACATACTCATATACCTCAGATATATCTTCGCGCCAAAGGAACAGATGCAATAACAGACATAGACCCTAGGCAGATAAATGATGACTATAAAATAGACCTCTCCAAATATGGTTCTGCTCTTATTGTAATTCCAAGTGCCGGGCAACCAAGAGACTGGCGCAATAAAGTAGGTTACGCCCTCTATGATTCTTCAACGGGGATATTAAATATAAAGAGAGTAGAATATGATTATCAAACAACCCAGCAAAAAATCATAGACAAATGCCTTCCAAGGGAACTCGCGGATAGACTTTCCAGTGGAAGATAATCTACTTTTTCATTTTATATACAGAGATAATGTAAGAAGGTAATTTCTTATCTTTTACCATTCTCTTAACCTTTTCAAATACGGTTTCAAAAGCCTTTGTTCCAGAGTGATGCTCAGCCAAATTCTTAACAGCATCATTCATCGTTTTTTCAGGATTATTCCATCCAAACAACTCTCCAGAGTTTACAAGTTTTTTTGAAATTATGAAATCTTTATCTGATTCTAAAATTAATACTGGAATAGGCCTACTGGCCAAGGTAGCCGCAGCAGATTTATGGCCTCCATCAAGCAAAAAATACTTTGTATTTGGGTGTTTTTCAAAAAACTTCTCCAAATTAAAATTAATTTTTGAATTTTTGATAAAGTTATCCTTACTTATTACTGGACAGGGAGGGAGTATCTTACCATAACCTTTGTGAAAAACTCTAAAAAATATCTCCAAAATTCTTTCATTGCGAATAGGATAATCTCTAAGAGTAATTATTTGTTCTGGACGCAAGTATCCTCTTTTCATAGGACTTTTATGTTATCTCATTATTTAAAATTACCTTCTATTTTTATTATCTACTGAAGATAGGAAAGTAAAAATCACTTACAGTTAAATTTTCATATCCTTACCTTATAGAGCCTAAAGACACAAAATAGCTATTATCTTGCCCACTTTTATTATTTATTATTTTTTAAGACTTTTTCTTATTTTTGGTTTTATCGTCGGTAAATCGTTGCCCACTTCGCTACTTTCCTAACTACTGATCTACAGTATCTCCGAATGAGATTTAGTACTCTAAAATTAATCCACAAAGTTTAAATATATAACCTATCTATTAGATAGGTATGAAAAGAGTAAAAATAATAAATAAATCATCGCTTACTCTGAAAGGAAT
>Ga0208373_1000420_pt1 | contig 74656 bp, 72 predicted proteins | sample RifOxyC2_FD_184036 | JGI IMG/M metagenome (GOLD analysis project Ga0208373, IMG submission 184036) | Soil microbial communities from Rifle, Colorado - Rifle Oxygen_injection C2 (SPAdes) | ecosystem: Environmental > Terrestrial > Deep subsurface > Rock core/Sediment | place: Rifle, Colorado...
ATTTTAAGCGTTTCACTTTTTGAAAAAGTTCCTATTTATCAACTACTTAGCGATTTCAAATTTTCAAAGAACAATTTATGCTTTGATAACTCTTTGACTTTGTTCAACTTTTAACTGGACAGTAATGATTCATTAGATTATAATAACCAATTAAATATTATCAAAATACATCCTTATCAAATAATTCAAAATAGGGAGGGTGATTATTTAGTTGTAGGATATTATCTGGACGATATTCCAAGCCCTACAAAAAATAAAGGTTTTGTATTTAAATTTAGATTTGATCAAAACCAAGATTTAATACTACTTTGGGCTAAAACGTTGAAATGGGATGCTAATGATTATAGATTTTTAATACAATCTATTGTTGAAAACAATTCTCTAGAATATTTTATTACTGGTTTTTATAGACAATCCACTAACAAAGCAGATGTTTTTATTATGAAAATTAATAATGATGGAGATTTGATTTGGAAAAAAAAGATAAGTTTCCCTCTTGATAAAGATTTTAATGAATTTCCATCGTATTTAAAAATGAGTAATGATAATACAAAATTGTTTTTAGGTATTAATCAAACTAATTCAAATAATTCTCCAAACCCAAATTATTATATTTGTAGTTTTAATCCAAATGATGCTTTCCCAACTTTTCCTTATTATAATTATCTAGTTCAAAATAATCCAAGCATGGGTTATACAATTGATAAATTGTTACAAAATGGATTTATTACTACATTTGAATATGACGATTCAAACGTTGGGTTATCGATTTTAAATGATTTTAACAGACCTGACGTATCAATGGATTGTTTAGGAACTGGTTCATTTGAATTACAGTCTTGGACTAATAATGTAGAATGGGTACCATATCCTTTTACATTAGAATCTTATAATTTATTATATGATAATGAACCTTCCATTACACCATTTACTGCTGATTTATCTCGGGAACAACCGTGTAATTTGGGAATAAATTGTCATTGTGGAAATGAAAGTTATGATATTAAAATTTTATCGATTCAAACCTCCGATTGCTGTTTTGATATACATATTAATCAAAAGCAAAATTCATGTCCCTTTTCCAATATTGATGTAATTGATTATTCAACATCACCACCAACAATAGTACCTAAAACAATTCATTCATCAAGTTATATAACAATTTGTCCCGAAAATTTTATTGGTTCGAAAAATTTTATTTTTAGAATTACAATGACTGATGGTCAGTATTGTGAAATTGAAAAAACAATAAAATGTGCATGTGATTGTGATGATATTAATTTAGGAATTTCAATAGTTGCAGAACCAATAGGAAAAAGTAATGATTGTTGTCAATTTGGAATTTTTATTGAAAATAATATTGACTGTATGATTAAAGGTACAATGACTAATGATGGTATTGATCCAAAGACTCTCTATCTCGCAAAAGGTAAAACTCCATTGCCTATTTATACAATTGAAGTTTGTTCTCCCCTTGTTGCAACACCTACAATTACATTATCAATTGATGGTTGCCAAATTGAGAAACAATTTGAATTAAAATGTGAAAAAAATTGCTGCGATGATATTTCAAATTTAATTATAAATGGCCCTACACCTGACCCTAATGACGTAGTTAATTGCTGTTATACATTATCTTTTGATATTAGCAATATTGATTGTATAAAATCAATGAAAATAAAAGACCAATTTGGTAACGGAATAAATACCTCTGTTTTGTATATTAATCAAAATGTTATTAATTTCTGCATCCAAAAGGATAATTATCCTGATTTGAACACATTATCTATATTTATTGTTTTCTATAATAGTATTGATGATTTTAATCCGGAGAATATCGTCTGTACAAAACCTGCAGAATTGGATATATCATCTTGCAATACTTGTTGTGACAATATTAATTCAACTATTACTACAAGCGCCTCACCTAATCCCAACTGTTGTATGGTTGAAATAACATTTAGTAATATAGGAAGTTCGAATTGTTGGCAGTATGCTGAATTTTTTATAGAAGATGAAATGCCGCGTAGAAATAAAAACTTAATTTATTGGCAATTAGTTCATCCAAATGAATCTTTAATATTCGAGCATTGCATTGATTATGCAAAAAGATATCATGTCCAATTTTTTAACCAGGAAGGAAAATTATTATGTGATAAAACTTTGGAGATTAGCTGTGGGTCTTAAAAACGGCATTATAATTCAATAAATAATATTAATAGCAAAAAACCATAATATTACTAATAGAGGAGGTATTTCTTATGAAAAAAGTATTATTAATTTCTACATTGATTATTATTTTTTTATTGTCAAATGAATTCATTTTTGCTCAGTGGATTCCTTATAATAATGGTATAATTGCAAATGCAAAGCATGTTTTTGCATTTGCAATTAGTGGAAATAATATTTTTGCCGGGACTGGTGGAGGTATATTTCATTCAACAGATAATGGGGACACCTGGGTTGAAAAAAATGAAGGATTAACATCTCTTTTAATTTCTGATATTGCAATAAGTGGGAATAATATTTTTGCCGGGACTTATGGAAGAGGGGTATTTCTGTCAACTGACAATGGTGTTAGCTGGACTGAAAAAAATAATGGAATAAATAATCCTGAAATTATGACATTAGCTATAAGCGATATTAATATATTTGTTGGGTCTGAGGGTGGTGATTTTTATATTTCTAATGACACTGGTAATAATTGGATTTCAAAAAGAACCGGGTCATTATATTATCCTTATCTCAATTCAATAGTTATAAGTGGAAATCATATTTATGTTGGAACCGGAGGCGGAGGAATAATACTATCAACGGATTATGGTAATAATTGGTCTATAAAAAATTCAGGATTAACTAATTATTGGATTAATTCAATAATAATAAGCGGAGTTAGTGTTTATGCCGGAGGCCAAGGCGGTATATTTTGTTCATCAAACAACGGGGATAGCTGGACATCAAAAACCACAGGCTTAACCGATACAAGTGTAAATCGTATTGTTATTTATGGAAATAATATTTTTGCAGGAACTTACAGAGGTGGTATATTTCTATCAACAGATAACGGAAATAGCTGGTCTGCAAAAAATGAAGGTTTAACCGGTCTTTTTATTCGAAGCTTTGCAATAAGCGGAGGTTATATATTTACCGGTACTGATACCAGTGGCATATTCAGAGCAAAGCTGAGTGATTTTGGAATAGAGGATGTATCAGATGAAATTTCAAACAATGATGATTTTATCTTATTTCCTATTCCCGTTACAGACAAAATCCAACTGAAACTCAATTTTGATTTAAGTTATAAATCACGTGTTACCATTTTCGATTGCTTGGGCAAAGAGTGGCTCTCGCAGGTCATAAACAGCAACCGGTCAGAGCTGAACTGCTCCACATTTCCGAACGGCATATACTTTTGCGTTGTCAAATGCGGTAGCAAGGTATATACAGGGAAGTTTGTGGTAGTTAAATAAATTCTGGATGATTTATTATTTCAAGTTTCAATTAAATAATTTGGGTAAAACAAAAAAAAACCCATTGAATCAACGGAGCTTTGAATAAATGTCTTATCAATTTTTATTTAACCGGATTTTCCGTTTCTTCGGGTTTTGGTAATTCGTAAGAAAGTTTACCCTCATAAATTTCTTTCATAGCCATGAAAGTAGGCTTTGGAATCCTGTCGAATTCGCGGCTGATAGCTATCTGGTCAAAGTTTACACCTTCGGTTTCACCAGTGTCAATGACATCAGCCATCCTTACAGTCAGCTCGCTTTTAATGAAATCATTTATCTGGCGTGCGCGGAATCCCATTGCGACTATTGACTGGTAAATCACACCTTTTTCGGATTCCTTCATCCGCACTTTTATAGGATTTACAGAATAAGTTTCCATGTTTTTTCCAAAAAATTAAAAAATAGAATAGCAAAAATAGAAATTTTTTTTTAATATTGCAACTTAGTTAATCTTCTTAATATATAAGTGCTTTAATTATGCAGAAGCTTTATCATTCAATTAGCGAAGTCAGCGAGCTCGTTGACGAGGAACAGCACATTTTAAGGTATTGGGAAAAAGAGTTCGACCAGCTCAAGCCCAAGAAGAACAGAGGGGGTAACAGGATTTATTCCGATAAGGATTTAGTCCTGCTCAAGCTTATAAAAAAATATTTGAGAATAGATAAGCTTTCCCTGAAAGGTGCTAAGGAGCAATTGGATAAATATCTTACACTTGGGCAGGAAGCTACCCTTTTTGGTCATATTGCTCACTCTGTTGATGTTTTTGATGATGGAACACTTAGAAAAAGTAGAAAATCCGGACAAGATGAAATATATGTTAATCGAAGTGAACTTACTGAATTATACAGTACTTTAAAAGAAGTATCGGACATATTAAAATCATCTTGAAATCTCACCGCAAATGGTTGTATTGATTTGTTTTTATAAATAATAATATTGAATTTATTATAATTTTCTTTAAGTGTTTTTTTAAATTAATAATTTTTTTTGTAGATTAAATGTTTCAAATAATCTAAAATATATAAGGTTTATAAACATCATAATTATAATTTTATAGTAAAGCTCAGGAATCAGAATATAATTAATTATAAATTAAATTTGGGGTCAGATGAAATGGTACGTATAACAAGGATATTAATCGTATTATTGGTTTCATGCTTTTTGGTTGGCGGACTGGCTAATGCCAAAGGTCCTAAAAAAGGACTAACCTACAAGATGACAACAGTGGGCAAGCATGATGACGAGGTATTAGGTGTATTTGTTAATTGGGACAATTCAAAAGTAGCGACTTGCAGTCTCGATGAAACAATAAAAATCTGGAGCATACCGCTGAAAAAGGAACTATTGACACTAAGGGGGCACCTTGGGCCTGTTAATAATATTTCTTTTTCAGGAAACGACAAGTGGCTTGCAAGCGGCTCAACCGACATGACTGTCAGGGTTTGGGATGTGGAATCCGGCAAACAGCTTGAAGTTTTAAAGGGGCATACAGACCAGGTAATAGGAGTTTATTTCAGCCAGGACGACAGTTGTACGTTTATTGCAAGTACAAGCTTTGACAAGACGGTGAAGCTGTGGGATACCCGCTTGGGAAGCGAAGTAAAAACCCTTAGGGGCCATACAGAACCTACCAATAACGTTGCATACAGCTATGACGCGAAGTATCTTGCTTCATGCAGCGATGACAAAACAATAAAAATCTGGTCAACGGATTTACATACAAAAGAACCGATTATGACTTTGAGGGGCCATAACTCACCGGTCCTTACCTGTTTATTCAGCTTTGACAGTAAAGTACTGGCATCTTCCGACATGGAAGGCTACATCAAAATATGGGAAATGCCTTCAGGCAAACTTTTAAGGACTATTAAAGCTCATGATGAACTTGTGCAGGATGTTTCATTTGCCGAAGACAATAAGACCATTGTGAGCGCCAGCCTCGATAAAAAGTGTAAGTTGTGGGATATAACAACCGGAAACAATCTAATGGCCTTCGATGCCAAAGTCGAGATTTGGTCGGTTGATTTAATCAGCGATGCCAGCGTAATTGTTCTCGGTTGTGCAGATGGTACAGTCAGATTTTTAATTAAAAAGTAATTGTAAGAAAGAAGGAGAGAATAAAATGAAAAATATAAAAAGAATGACTGTTGCTTTTATGTTGGTTTTCACAATCGGCATATTTATGCAGGGTGTGTCTTATGCACAATTGATACAGACAGTAGTTGCCTTAACTGGCAACGTGTTCGACGGAATAAGCAAAGCTCCCGTTACTGCAACAATCAAGATTACCGATGAAAACGGTAAAAGAGTTAATCAAACGCGCAGTAATGCAATCGAGAATGGGTCATACTACGTTACAAGTCTCAGGCCCGGGAACACTTATTTTGTGAATATTACAAAAGAAGATTACTTCGACGAAAAATTCAAAATTACTGTAGCGAATACCGATAAATATGAGGAGATATCAAGGGACTTTTTGATTAAGCCAAAAGCCAAAGGAGCAAAAATTCCTCTTCCGGTGCCTCCTTTCGAGCTTAATAAATCGAAACTCAGATATGGAGCCGAAGACCTGCTCGAAGGAATTCAAAGCACACTCGTGAACAATCCTGATGTAAAATTCGAGATTATATGCTATCCAGATAATGATAAAGATGTGAAGATGAATCAAAAGCTGACAGATGAAAGATGCGAGGCTTTGAAAGAATATTTAATGGCAAACGGAGTCGAAAGCCTTCGTTTCAAAACTCAGGGTTCGGCTACTACTGACCCGTTGAAACCGCCGCCAACTGCTAAAATGGCTAAAGGCAAAAGATATATAGGTACTTCGTATATCGTTGTAACAGATTTTTAAATTTGATAACAGAGTATAAAGCCATTCCAAAACAATTTTGGTTTTGGGATGGCTTTTCTTTTTTACTGTTATTAATTAAAAAAATGCACTTATTTTTGCAAATAATCGGATACACAATATTCAAAACATATTTAAGGGGAAATCAATATGAAAAAAGTATTATTCTTATTTTTATTTGCTTCATTTTTAATATATCCGTACTCGGTATGTTCGGCACAGACCAAAGAACTCAGCGGGAGCCAAATAGATAAGTTGAAGAGCATACCAACGAATTATTTCATTGGTTTATCATTTACAAATATGGTGCCTCAGAAAGAATTTTTTGATAATCTGCCAAAAAGCGGGCAGGGCTTCTCCTTATATGGAGGATTCAATGCTGACCCAATGCCGCTTGCTTTCGGATTAGAATTTGATTTTCTGTTTAACGGAAGTAATACGAAATACAGGGATACTTCTGCATTTTTTGAAGGACTTGCATATATTAGACATGATACTGTTTCAACTCAAAGTATGGTTATTCCTATTAATATTTTCGCAAGATATCAACCTGATATCATGGGTTATGTATCACCTTATGTTGAAGCTATTTTAGGTCTTCATGTTTTGACAAATTCACAAAACTTCAATTCGGGAATCATTTTCCCGGGGGATACTGTCTATCCCGATAAAATATCGGACAGCAAATCGAGTGTTGCTCTTCATTATGGTGTAGGTGTTGGAGTTTTGTTAAAACTGGTTGATTTTGTCGGTTTGCCTGCAAGCCATTCCAGTCTGAATTTCGATATTCTACTGAGATATTTGTTAGGAAGCGAAGCAAAATATCAGGAAACCGAAAGTGTCGGATTTGATAATAATAAAAAACCATTTTTCAACGTCAAAGATTATAAATCGAAAACTGATATGATTATTTTTACAGCAGGTTTTGTATTCAAATTTTAATAATTAATAAAAGGAATGATTATGTTTAAGAAATTTCTGTCATTGTTTGTACTTCTTTTTGTAGTTACATTAATCGGCTGTACCACTGCACGTGAGCATAAGCAGAATCTCGGTACGACCCAGGAAAATGAAATGACACTCGGACAGGTCCAGAAGGAAATCCATAAAGGAATGTCCGGCGCTGAAGTCGCAGAAGCTCTCGGTTCGCCGAATCAGGTTACCAAGGATGAAAGCGAAGATGAAACATGGATTTATGATAAAATTGCAACCGAAGTAACCTACGACCAAAGTTCAGGCGGTTGGTTCCTAATTCTCGGCGGTGAGTCTTACCGCTCCGGTGCTGTCAGCTCAAAGCAAAAGACTCTGACGGTCGTGATTAAATTTGATGTTAACAAAAAAGTAAAGGCTTTCAGTTATCATTCTTCTCAATACTAAACGGGGAATTGAAATGCGTATTTTAATGAAAATATTTGCTGTTATTTTCCTTGTGATTTTATGTATCGGATGTACGGTAATGTCTCAGCGAAGCGATTACGATACACCCAAGACACAGCTCCAGACACGGGAGTTCCAGACTCGGGAGTATGACACAAACGACACTAAGCTGATAATGAAAGCCGTACTGAATGTATTGCAGGACGATGGATTTATCGTCAAGAATGCAGTAGTTGACCTTGGCTTACTTTCGGCATCAAAGGAAATTGACTTGCAGAATTCCGGTTCAAAGGATGACTTCTGGTCATCATTCTTCGAGATATTAAGCAAACCAAGGACAAGGAAGGGCCACACTGCCGAACCGACTTACAACAAGGTGAAAATTGTCGAGGTGTCAATCAATGTAACCGAAATCGGCAAGAGGAGCAAGGTCAGGGCTAACTTCCAGGCAAAGATTCTCGACAACAAAGGTAATACTGTTCAGGTCTCGGATGTTGACGATGCTAAGTTCTACCAGGACTTTTTCGCAAAAGTTGACAAAGGAGTGTTCATACAAAAGCAGGGACTTTAATTAATTAATAATTGATAATTCACAATTAACAATTAAATATTTTTCCTTTAACTGCGTTAATAAAAAAACGGAGATATATATGCAGACACTGGAAAAAATTCTCGACGATATTATGGCTCTCGAAAGTGATGAGAAAATTTTAATATCGGATATATTAAATAAAAGACGTATCGAAGAAGAACGTCAGCAAATTGCATTTCTTGCAAAAGATTCCATACAGGAATACCATGCTGGCAAATACAAAGCATTGTCAGCAGAAGAAGGTTTGGAGGTACTGCAATTAGTAATTAGTAATTAGTAATTGATTATACACCTACCCCAGCCCTTCCTCGTAGGAAGGGAGTCCCTTCGATAAGCTTAGACTGTCATTCTTTGCGAGCTTTGTGTCTTCTTCGCGAACTTTGCGTGAAAATAAAAATGTTTATGTGGATTTTCGGCTATGGATTCCGTGTCAAGCACGGAATGACATTAATCCTCTTACCCATTTCCCAATTCAATTCGTAATTCGTAATTGATTATTAATCCTCAGCCAATACAATAATCCTGTCTTCCTTTGAGAAAACGACCCCATCCGATTTATCCGGATTCACAACCACACCAAAGAATTTATCGGGTTTGTAAGCATATTCATGTATTCTATAACCGAAGGCAACCTCTCCAAACTGTGCCGCCGATGCGATTACAGTATAGAAATTGACAGATTTTCCAACATCAACATAATCCGTAACCGGCTTCAGGTAAATCTCCGAGCCTTCAGCATCGAAGAAATCATCAAATACGTATTTCAGATACTTGTTTTCGGAAAATTGAGTGAGCATAAGGCTTATCAGTTTATCGCTGATAATGAAATCGTCGGCTCTGGCAACCTCGGCAAGGGATTGGTTGCGTACATCGAGCATCTCACTGACAATACTGAAATGCTTTCCGCATTGCTCAGATATATTTCTTAGATGCAATAGGCAAATAAGAGTCTGTGCATCGGCTTCCTGAATGTCCATCCCTTTTGTATAGCTCAGGATTATGATGTGGTCAAACGAAGGAATGTCAATCGCATCAAGCTGGCTCCTGAATGTTATGTTACCATACTTAAATTCGACATGTTTATTTTTCAATTTTGAATTTAGTTCTGCAACTGTATCCTCCATATTGTCATATTCTGCCATAATCAGAACTTTTGAACCGGTTGCGGCATAGTTGTCAAGTTCCTTGATGATTCTGCTTCCTTTTTCGTTCCAACCCAAAACTAAGGATTTTTCTGTAGGAGGCTTTTTCGTTTTTTCATGCTTAATCACACTGCGGTCAATCATGATGTCCGTTTTACCCGAAAGAATCACCGTGTCGTCATCTTCGGAAATTGCAATGATTTTATCCCCCTCCCTTATCATTGTATTCATCGGTGGATTAACTTGCACCTTACCGTTCTTATATTGCAAACCGATTACAGCAGAATCCTCATAAGCAAATAAAGATTCCTTAAAAGTCCTTCCGACTAATCTTGGTTCGAGCTGGAAATATATTTCATCTCCGGCATAATCGAGAAGCTCAGTGTAAACGACACTCAATCCTGACTGGCGGCAGGTTTGTGCAGTTACTTTTGCGACAACATCATAAGAAAGGACATAAGTTACCTCATCCCTGCCGACAACTTTTGCGGCTTCAAGATTAGCTTCTTCCTTGATTTCGGCAACAATGTGATATTTATCTTTACGCCTGTGCGGATTATTCGTCAAAGCAAGAACTGATTTAATAACATGCGTATCCGGATTAGGTGCTTCAGGAGAAATAATTATAATAGACCTTGCATCGTGGGGATTGACCATCTCTATATCTGTGATTTCAAGGGGCCTGCCCGAACGACAAATCACCTTTGTATTTTCTGTATCCGGGATTTTTGCTTTAATCTCTTCTTCCATTTCAACCTTGTCTTTGTCGCCAAGTATGACTATCACAGAATCCTTTTTGTTTTCATTTGCAATAATAAGCTCAGAAATAATTGTGAATATCTTAGGGGACCAGCGAATAATCAAGGTATGACAGCTCTCCAGGATTCTTGATTTTCCACGTCGAAGATAATCAATCCTGTTTTTGAATGAATTAGTTATGATACCGATTAGTAAGCTGAGAAGGAAAACACCGCTCAGAGTAACGAAAAGCATTACAATTCTGAATCCCCAGCCGGTGTCGTTGCCCATCGTGCCGGCGTCGAGGCTCCTGATAAGGCTGTCCCATATTGCCTCGATATATGATATCGAGGATTCGGTATCCTGTGTGAACTGTGCGGCTGCTACGATTGAACCTGCAATTATGACTACTATAATCCCAATAACTATCAGCCACCAAAGCAGCACAACCGTACCTGCCGATAATGTGTTTTCAAATCTATATTTGAATCTTTCAAATAATGTCGGTTTGCTGTAACTCATAACTATCTTGTCTGCTATATAATATAGATAATCAATTTATAAAATTTCAAGTGAACAAAAATAACAGAATTTTCAATGAACATGAAATATCTTTTTTAGAAAAAATTGAATTTAAATGTGTGTTCCTCGTTTGTTTTTCAATAATATTAATCGATTTATTAAAAATTTAATATTTTCTGAGACTTTTTATTGTTTCATGTGTCGTTATAGAAGTAGTAATTATATATTTGCAGGTAATTATGGTGGTGGTGTTTTTAGAGCAAAATTATCTGATTTATTAACTGATGTAAATACAGAAGAAAAAGTAAATGAAGCATTTAAAGTTTCTCCCAATCCTGTTACAGATAAATTGAATGTTCAGCTTAATGATGAATTAAATACAAAATTTGAAATAATAAACATATTAGGCTTAAAAGTATTGACAGGTGAGCTTTCGGGAGAATATACTACAATCAATATTTCACAACTTCCGTCAGGAATGTATTTTATGAAAATTAGAAATGAAGTAAGGAAGTTTGTGAAGGAGTAAAAGGTTATGTCAGGAGTAACTCCTGCCATGGTTTATCAGATATAAATTGAATAGCCACGACTTTTAAGTCGTGGTGTTTTTTTTGAACCACGATATAGGGGATTTATCCCCTAATCAATATAAGTGACTAAAGTCGGAATGTGGACGAAACCTAAACACCTATCTGAAGATAGGTGCTATTCAAAGAGGATATAATGGGATGCATATTTTTTATTAAATACCTCGTTAACCAATAAATCCTTAATTTTGCTCAATTTTTCTGACTATGAGCAAAGATTGAATGATTAAAAAAGAAAACGTTAGCAAAAGGAAAATATATTTAACGGGAATAATGACAGGGGTGCTTCTTGCTTTGTCATTCCCTCCTCTGCCTCTGCCATTGCTGAGTTTTGTGGCTTTTGTGCCTTTGCTTTTCGCTCTCGATTTGAAGCAATACAGAAAGCCATTTCTATTAATCTATCTTACTTTCTTTATTTATCATGGTGGAGCAAATTGGTGGATAAGCTCATGGCAGTCGGAGACAGACCCTTTCCTGATGCTTTCAGGTTTTGCTATTTGGCTTGTTCATCCCTTCTTTTTCTTTTTACCATTGAGTTTATTCCTTTTCATCAGAAAAAAATTCGGTTTGAATATTGCATTATGGCTTTTCCCTTTTGCATGGGTTGGATTCGAATGGCTGCACAGTCTCGGCGAAGTTGCTTATCCATGGATTACTATTGGATATACTCAAATCTATAACAGGCTATGGGTACAAGCGGCAGACATCAGCGGAGTCTGGGGATTGAGCTTTATGATTGTTCTAATCAATGTTATTGTTTATAAATTGATTTTGAGGTACAACTCATTTCAGCAGGAGAAAAAAAGTTTTAAATCCTTTATTAAAATTCCAAAAGTAATTACATTAACTGTCGGATTAATTCTTCTGATTGTTGTTCCTATGGTATATGGCTCATTCAGGCTTCCGCAGTTTGAGCATGCAAAGCTTATTAAAGAAAATAAATCAATCAGAGTGGGTGTGATACAGCCGAACATCAATCCATGGCGGAAATGGGAATCGAATGTTTTCAGGCAAATCAGGGAGCATCGCAAAATAAGCGATTCACTGAGAAAAGCTGTGGGTGGACTTGACCTCGTTATATGGAGCGAAACGGCAATACCATTCCTCAGCTTTGAGTTCAACAGCGACCATAAATTCACATACATCCAGGACTGGATTGATTCTTCAGGCTTTTCACTTCTCACAGGTTTCACTGATATTTATTTTTACAAAGAGCCGAAGAAAGCACCTAAGACGGCAAAAGTTCTGCTTGGTGATTCGAGTCGGATTTATGATTCGTATAACTCTGCTATTGTTATTAATCCGACTCCTAATGATACCGACACACAGTTATATAGGAAGATGAAGCTTACTCCATTCGGTGAAAGAGTGCCTTACGAAGAGTTGTTCCTGTTTGCAAGGAAGTGGGTGCAATGGGGAGTAGGAATATCGAGCTGGGCTTTCGGGCCAAAGCAATCGGTACTTGAAATAAAAAATAACGGAATTAATACAAAGATAGGTTCAATAATCTGCATCGAATCAATATACCCGGGATTCGTGAAAGACTTTGTTTTATTAGATGCAAATATTCTTACAGTTATAACAAATGACGGTTGGTATGATTATACCGAGGGACCTGAACAGCATTACCAGATTGCCTGCATGAGGGCAATCGAGACAAGGAGATATATTGCACGCTGTGCCAATACAGGTGTTTCAGGTTTTATCACACCTATGGGTTCATCTATTCTCAAAGCACCACAATACACAAAAATAGGGATAGCGGCGAGTGTGCCTTTACTTAAAGAAAAATCTTTTTATGTCAGGTATGGTGACTGGCTGGTATATTTTTGCACGGGAATTTGTATTTTGTTTTTGATAATCGGATTCTTCAGAAAAAAATAAAAATCCTTCCATAATTCACCAATCTGAAGATTGGTGCTAATCTTATATAATAAAATAGAACTAAAATTTGCTTTTTACCATTTTTTTTAAGAATTTGAAAGATTGAAATGAATTTTCAATTTTGAAAACAATTAATAATTATAGAATAGGGAGTGATGAGATGAAGAGAGGATTTTACTACTTGTTAATTTTTGTGATTTTTACTTCACTGAATTATGCAGCAGAGCCGTATCATTTGAGAATACAAGCCGAACAACAGAAAATCAAACAATTAAATAATGCGAATATAGCCTATCAGATTTGCCAGGAAGGGGAGAGATTACCCGATGGCTCTTATTCACCCGATAAGATTTACAATATCGAAAGAGTAAGCCCTGAGCATTATTTTCAAAATATGCTCCACATTAAAACGAAGAACTTTTACAAACTTGGAAAAGGCGATAAACTTCTTGGTTCATTATCTTTACAATCAGCACTTTCAGAGTTAAAGATAAAAAATTTGAGGGCCCCTTTTGCAGACAAAGCCGAAAATACTATACAGTCGGCAGATGAGGAAAGTATATCAAGAATATATGAAGTATATTATGAATCAAATGTTGACCCTTATGCGGCATGTATGGAACTGATGAAGAATCCGGATGTGGAGTATGCAGTTCCAGTTTTCAAAAGATATCCTTGTTATAAACCAAATGATACCAGGTACAATCAGCAATGGGGACTTCCAAAAATAGGCTTGGAAGCGGCATGGGCATTGAGCAAGGGGGATACAAACGTTGTAATTGGAATTGTTGATTCAGGAACTGACTGGAATCATGAAGACCTTGCCGATAATATTTTTATCAACCGTGGTGAAGATGGATTAGATAATGAAGGAAAAAGCAAAAGGACCAATGGCAAGGATGATGACGAAAACGACAAAATTGACGATTACCATGGCTGGGCATTAGTAGGAAATGTTACATATAATGATATAATACAGGGTAATTGGAAGGAAAATAATAATCCATATAATCCTACTAATAATCATGGCACACACGTAGCCGGATGTGCTTCCGCTGTTACAGACAATGGCAAAGGTGTCGCCGGACCGGGGTTTAAGTGTAAAATATTACCGGTAAAATGCTCGGCAGACAATGACTATTATGGATATATACTACGTGGTTACGATGGAATAAAATATGCTGCTGATATGGGGTGCAAGGTAATAAACTGCAGTTGGGGTGGCCCTATTTCCAGTCCTGTGGAGCAGGAAATAATAAATTATGCCTACAATAAAGGTGCAATCGTCGTTGTTGCCGCAGGAAATGACAATAAATTTAACATAGACCAGGGTGGGCAATTCCCAGCAGCTTATAAAAATGTACTTTGTGTCGGGTCTTCGGACCAAAACGATAAAGTTTCGGGTTTTTCAAATATCGGAAGAACTGTTACAGTTTATTCTCCCGGTAGTAACATAATGGCAACAATGCCTAATAATTCATACGACTACCAAAGCGGAACTTCAATGGCTTCGCCTATTACAGCGGGTGTAGTAGCCCTGGTGGTTTCTACTCATCCAACATGGACTCCCAAGCAGATTATTCATCAGATTCACAGTACATCAGATAATGTTTTAACGACAGACCCTAATAAGAGAAGCTATTATTACGGAAGACTGAATGCTTCAAATGCACTTTTGTATAATAATGGAGGACAACAAAATATACCGGGAGTTGAAATCGAATCTTATACGATTCAGGGAAAATCAGCATTAACGGATGGTACGATAACACAGGTTAATCTTAAAGTAACAAATTTTTTATCTCCAGCAAACCAGTTAAACTTAAAGTTCACTTCGCTAAGCAGTTTTTTAACAATCGAGAATGACCAGATAACTATTGGAACATTAGGAAACAATGAAAGCACTAATAAAGCTTTACAGGTACAACTGCAACCGAATAATCCCTGGTATAACGGGACTGCCGAATTGTTAGTAACAATACAAGCCAATAATTACACTGATTACCAAATAATCAGATTGCCGATTAATATCAGTAGTAATAATCAATACACAAGAACATATTATTTCAGTGATGATAATACTCCTTTGTGGTCTGATATGATGGCAACATCAGAAACCAGTTTCTGGGCAGTCGGAGTTGGTGGTGAATTCAGGAATGCCAGCGGCTATTTCAGATGGCCAAATGTAGGAAACTACAGAGGTGTTTTCCAGAATGATATGGTTTATTCCGTTTTTGCATTCGATGAACAACATGCATTAATCGGGTCAGGGCCGAGTAATGGCCAGGCAAAAATATATATCACGCAAAACGGCGGTTCATCATGGACACCTGTTGATGTATCATCAATCACAGGCTTTGTCAATGGTATTCATTTCTTCGATAATAATAACGGAATTTTCCTCGGTGACCCGAAAAACAATAAATGGGGAATCGGAGTTACCACAAACGGAGGACAAAACTGGACTCAGGTTAATACGTCCGCTCCCTTATCCGGGGAAACCGGATTTGTAGGCTCAATCTATTGGCACGGAGACAATGGCTGGTTCGGTACATCTAAAGGACGGATATACAGAACAACAAATCGGGGAGCTACATGGTCTGTCGGAGTGATTAATAAAGCACAACCGGTTTACTCCATTGCGTTCAAAGATGATAATAGCGGTATAGCAATTTATTCTGAATATCCTGTCGAGTCGGATAGCAGTAAGCTTGTAGCCAGCACTACTGACAAGGGTGCAACCTGGGCAGGGCCCAGATACAATATGACTCAAAACGGGCATCTGCCTGTCTATGCATTCTACCCTGACAGTTCTTCGATGATTTATGTTTTGTGTTCTATAGGCGAGGTTCAGGGAACATCCAATCTTGGGACTAATTGGTATCCCGTACTCTCGGAAAAGGAAGCCAGAGTGTTTGTCGGTTCTCATGTATTGCTCGGCGAAAACCGAGCCCGCCTTTGGGAAGTCGGAAAGACTATCGGTTTTCTTGATTTCGGTTATATGCCTTTGAATGCCAACAGGGATTTGGTACTTGTTTCGGGAAATTCACTCGATTTTGACAGCGTAAAAATTGGCAGTACAAAAACAGGAACTGTTGAAATTAAGAATACCGGTAATGTTGACGTTAAAGTTTTTTCTGTAGGTTTCAATTATCCCAGTAGTACAGATTCGAGCGAGTTCACATTGTTTAGTTCACCTCCTTCTTTTATATCGCCCGACGTTATAAAAAAATTAAGGATATGGTTCAAGCCCTCAAAGATTGGAACCCGAACTGCAAGTTTTTATATTAGAACCGACGGTTCACCTGATGAATTTAATATTCAGTTGACAGGTGTCGGATTAGACACAGCTACCTCAGCAATTGAAATAGGGGATAAATTTAATTTCAATATCGGAAGCATTAATCCGAATCCCGTATCTGTTCAGGCTTTTATAGGATTCACACTACCTAATGACGGCAATATTGAAATTTCTGTTTTCAATTCACTTGGCATAGAAACGAAAAAGATTTTTAACGGACTTGTAACTTCAGGTGAAAATTTATTACCGATTAACGTTGAAGATTTATCATCGGGTGTATATTATATTAGAATGAAATTCGGTGAAAGAATAATAAGTAAAAAATTCATCGTCAATAGATAAATTCTGAAATTCTGATGGAATGAATAGCTACTACTTTTAAGTAGTGGTGAATAAAATCGAATTTGTGAGGGACTTATCCCCAAATAAATAAGTGACTAAAGTCGTAAGGTGGTGGTGTATATTCTCCACTATCTAAAGATAGTGGCTATTCAAAAAGAAATAAAATTATTTAAAAATTTGAAATACATTTATTTCAGATAAAGGTTCGTAATGATTTTAATATCCCTCATTATGGCTGTCGCTCCGGCAGTCCTCGTGTTGTTATACTATTACAATCAGGATAAGGCAAAACCCGAACCCAAAGGTTTAATCACAAAAGTATTTTTCCTTGGTTTTGCAAGCATTATTCCTGCTATCATTATTGAATTGATTCTGGATGCTGTAGCCGAAGCAATACTATTTTTACCAATCATATATTTTTTCATCAAATCGTTTATTGTAGCCGGGTTTGTCGAGGAATCGCTCAAGCTTTTTGTTGTGAAGCAATTCGCATACAAAGATGCACATTTCGATGAAGTGATGGACGGAATTGTATATGCAGTAGTAGCCAGCATGGGATTTGCATGTTTTGAAAATGTACTTTACGTTACCGGAGGAGGCTGGACACTTGCCCTGTTGAGAGCATTCACTGCGGTACCACTTCATGCCGTTGCATCGGGTATTATGGGATATTACATCGGCAAAGCAAAATTTGCACAAACGAAATCGGATGAGACAAGTTTAATTTTTAAAGGTTTGCTGATTGCTGTTCTCATACATGGTGCATATGACTTCTTCCTTTTCTCGATGCCCGTTCTTGGTGATGCTGTCGGATTATTGGTTATTCCAATTATTGTCGGTTCATTTTTCTTCCTGAAGAAGAAAATCAAACTTGCAATTGCTGAAGATGTCAGCGAAGGGAGAACAACTGAAGAATATACACTCAGCAGGTTAATGCCTTTACCCGGGACTGTTCAGAATTTTAGTAAAATGAGCCGTACTGAATTATACCGTCATCTTGAGATGGAAAGAATGCACAGGCAAATCCATGGAATGACTCAACCAAAATCACAACCGCAAACTTTTAAGGAGGAATTGGAAAAACAAATTGAGAATGAATCAATAATTCCTCGTGAATCACAGAAATCTAAGCAAGTTGGTTTGGATATGGAAGGTGAAAAGTAGTTTATGACTCCAAAATGTAAGGGAAATTTATATTGAATAAATCACTTTTCCTTCTCTAAGTATTTTGCTTAGGAACCCACTTCTGTCGTGATTTTTATTAAGTATGACGGGCTCTATTCTATTATCTATTTTATCAACCAACTCATAAAGCTTTGCAGATAAATCCAAATAGTTACCCTTAACACCATCAACAATGAATGCAACATCAATATCACTATATTCTCTTATGTCTCCTCTTGAGTAAGAGCCATATAAAATCACTTTCTCATAGCTTAGGAAACTTTTTGCTCTTTCAGCTAATAGAATTATTTTTTCAGTAATATCTTTATCAATTTTTATTTTATTATTTACAATCATAATGACAAACCTAAGTAATTTTTCATAGTAATCATCTAATTCCTACCAAATGGGATTCACACTTCCTGCAATCGGATGACCCAAAGCCTTTAGCAGGTACAAATGCTCCTTTTTTCTTCAGTATTTTTTGGTTGTAATAACATTCCTTTCTCTCTGTTGAAGAGTATTTCCTGACTTTCACAATTTCTGCATGTTTTGATGAGAGAAGGTAATCAATGTGCCAGTGGATTTTCTTTGCTCCTTCTATGTGCCTTGCGATTCTTTGTTCGAGGTTCTTCATTGCACTGCCTGTATAAATATAATTTCCTGCCGGAAAGAAACAAACACCAAGCGAGCCGACTCTGATTCTCAAATCCTTCTTCACTTTGATATATAATTGATATGCACCTGAGTTCATGGCTTCTTCTGATATTTGAAATGCGTAATTAACCAATCGAAAAGCGGGACAGGAAGCAGTTTCCCAATGAATGCACCAAGAATAATCGGCTTCGGAAACTTAATAGTTGATTTGTTTTGAGCAATTCCATCAACAATAATTTTTGCGGCTTTGTCAGATTCCATAAGCATTGGCATATAAAATTCATTCTTAGCTGTCATGTTAGATTTGATGAAACCGGGTTTAACTGTTATGACTTTTATTCCAAATTTCTTTAATTCGATTCTTGCCGATTCAAGAAAATTACTCATAGCCGCCTTACTCGAAGAATAAGCCGACACACCGGGTATTCCCCTTGCATCAACAGGTGTGCCGATTCCAACTATTTTACCATATCCTTGTGTCTTCATTATCGGAAGAACAGCAGAAACTCCGATGGCAATTCCGAAAACATTAACATCATAGATGTACTTGAATGTATCGAGATTCATTCCGTCAATATATTCACTTCCTCCTATTCCGGCATTTAGTATCGCTATATCAATACCACCAAATGTTTTCAGAGCAAAATCAACTGAAGAGTTCATATTCTCTTGTATCGTAACATCACATACCTTAACAAAGCCTTTCCCGCCCTTGCTTTCGAGCAACTCTTTCGTTATGTTCAACTGCTCTTCATTTCTTGCAAGGAGTAAAACATCAGCCCCTCTTCTTCCGTATTCGACAGCCAAAGCCCTGCCAATACCGCTTGAAGCACCTGTTATTAATACTCTCAGTATTTTTTTATTCATTGGTATTATTAAAGAATAAAATTTTCAATTTCTAATTTTCAATTTTCAATCAATTATCAATGTTCAATTTCTAAGTATTTCAATTATTTTAGAAATTTTAAAATACCAAAGAATTAAATCCTCAAAATGTTTGTTAGTTTTTAATATTAGAAATTCTATATTTATTGAAAATTACAAAATTGAAAATTATAAATTTTGATATTTTTATATAATTCAATTATCAATGCTTATTTAAGCGAATGGATAAGAACATTCATGTTATAGAAGAGCAAATCGAAATAATTATTCCTTCCTGCAACTCCACCATTCGGGTCAAGCTGAGCGAGACTGATTCCGAGAGATTCGGCAATCACCTTCGCAGGACCGGGATTAAGCTGTGGCTCAGTGAAAATAGCTTTAACGCCCGATTTTTTTATTTTGCTGATTAAATCACCTGTGTGCCTTACTGATGGCTCAACTCCGGGGTCAATTTCAATAGCACCACCGTAATTCAATCCGTATCTTTTGATGAAATACCTGAATGAAGGATGAAAAAGGAATATTGATTTTCCACGTATTTGGACAGTTCTCGCCTGAATCTGTAAATTCAGAAGTTCAAGTCTTGCGATAAACACTTTGGCATTATTACGATAATTATTTTCATTTGCTTTATCCAACCTGATAAGAATTTCTGTCAATTTCCCGACAAGAGTTTTTACAGCGAGAGGGTCGGTCCAGAAATGCGGGTCAATGATATCAGAGCCTGATTCGTGAGATTCATTGCCGTGTCTGTACGACTCTGCAAAGTTCATTTTATACTCAGCGGGCAAATAATCCATTAATCTTATAACATTTTTAGCTTGAATTTTCACTGCCCAGCCATCCAATTCTTCCGAAACATAAAAAAGTGCTTTTGCTTTTTCCATTTTTTTAATATCAGAAGGATTCGGTGCAAATGTATGAGGCGAAGCTCCGGGAGGCACAAGTACCGAAACATCGGCGATATTATGTGTTAATTCATCCAGAATAAATTTCACCGGAAATCCCGTTACAACATAATCAGGTTTTGCAGAAATTACAGTCTGAACCTCAATAATTGTCAAAAATATAGAAATCAGATAATAAGGAATAATTTTTTTCATAATAAATTTTATATTGTTTTAAATAACGCATGCAATTACGTAAAACAAAAGTATTAATTTTGGTATAATTTGTGCAGTTATCTTATAATTAATTGAATAGCCACGACTTTTAAGTAGTGGGGGGCTATTAAATAAGAGAGGGATTAATCCCCAAAATTAGCATTCACCAATCTAAAGATTGGTGTTATTCTTATAAAATAATGGTTATCATATATTTTATAAACCCAAATTATGGGTTAATTATTTGTGAAAAATTGATTAATTTATAAACTAATAAAAAATCCTTTATGGTTTCACTCAATCAAACTATGACGGTACATAGAAAAAAGATGACAAAGTTTTTAATGTTCGCTGTGTTATTCATAGCTTTATCAGGAACAGCACAGGCACAGCTCGAGTATGCAAGTCCGTCGAACTGGATGTTTCCCGATGGAAATCCTGAAGGCACTCATTATCAGAAAATTATATCACAGCCTCAACCATTGAATTATTTTGCAATAAAATGGTCATCATCAGCCATTGCAGGCGATGTTCAGCCACTCATCGGGAATATAATCAATAACTCCAAAATTTATTCAATCTATAATTATGCTCCAAATGAGATTTGTGCTGTGATTGGCGATAAAATTGTTTTACTCGATGCTACCGGTAAAAAGGTCGAGACCGAACTACCTAAAACAACTTCAGGAATAAAATCTATTTCTATATTATTTGATACTACTGATACATATATAAACTCAAGACCCGGAAGTCTTCTTATTCTGGGACTTGAAACGATGGAAGTCGAAAACCTAAGGGACAGCCTTGCTTTTTCTTATATTGCAGGATATGACCCTGTTTTCAGGCAGTTCAAAATACTGAACAGGCTTGCATTGGATTTGCGTCCATTCAATCCGAATATTTTTGCAAGTATTAAGCCAGTTTTTGCTAAGAAAACGAATAACGAGGTTTCGATATTCTCGATTATAAACATGAGCAAGCCGGATACAACGGCACCTATTGCTCCATTCTTCAGGGGTATGGTTCAGTTCAATACAGGAAATCTTATACAGGCATTTCCATATCCCGATGTAGGCGATATCAATTCATCGAGAGTAATGCTCGGTCCTGAGTGTCACAAGGGACAGCCGTCACTTTCGACTTATAACTGGTCTCTGAATATGTTATTGCCAATATATCCTGCATTTAATATAATTGATACAATTCAAAGTACTGTACTTGGAACTTCGACAGAAACCAATACACCTTATCTTGTAGGATTGAACCTGACGGATACTGTTGTTTATAGTGGTATCGGAGCAATACCTTTGAGCAGTTCAATTCCTGCAACAAGCTCAAGACCTTTTATAAAACCTTATTATATTAACATCAATGACCAAAATAATCTTGCAGATAGTATTTTCATTTTAATGGCGGAACAATACAACGGACTTGACAGTTCACACGGACAGGCGAGACTGCATTTGCTAAGCACACAAGGAACATTTTTAACATTGCCGCAGGAACAAAACCCCGTTGACAATCCATCTTTTAATGGAACTGATAATCATTACTGGTCTGTGGCTGTCGGAAACGTTGACGGCTTGATAACAAATTCATGGTTCCCATATTATCCGAATAATTCCGGCAATGAGCTTGTCGTAACGCAGAGTTCGAGAGACTTTGCTGTGGCTCAAAACAGGCTTTCAATAATGAGATACAACAGCGGAGTAAGGCAGTTGAAACCATCTCCACCCAACACTTACTTATTTCAATTTGATACATTATGTTCACAACGAATAAACGGATGGGTTGCCGCTGTAAACGATTTAGACGGTGCGGCAGATAAAAAGGATGAAATCATTCTTGTTGACGGCTCGACTATGAGAATAATGAGGATGAGGGATTATGCGGATTTGCAGTTCCGCGCAGGTTATCCTTTCGACACTGTTTTTACATATACTTTTACAGGACAGACTATTTCAAACGCTTCAATTGCAGATTTGGAGGGTGACGGACTGAATGATTTGATTATTACGACATTCGACAGCACTTATGTTTTCGGAACCATACTTGCAAACGCTATTGATGTGGTAGAGCCATTGACAACGAATACATATTGTGCGGGAGATACGGTTTTCATACGATGGGCAAATATCGTTAAAGACAGGAATGGTGTGAATATACTGTATAAGCCGCTTCCGGGATATTTCCCGAATGATACGACAATTATAATTCATAATTCATATCCAAATACAAGAGATACTGTTACATATTTATATATTGTTGACAGCATGACACTTGGTACACAGGGTTATTTCATCGTTGAGAATGAATTTCAGAAGCATGTGAAAGACAGCACTGCTGTTCAGATATTCAACAAGCCACATCTTGACAGCATACAATTCAATCAGTTGATGTTTGAGCCGGGTGAAACTTTGACAGCAAGCGGAGTGGCTCTATGCGTTGATTCTGTTGCATTAGAATACAAATACAGAAGTGATTCGACCTGGACAAAAATGACAATTATAACAGTTGGAAATAATCAGAATTTCAGCATTGATGCTATTATACCATGTGTGAATTTCTTCCGCTGTGACAGTGCTGATGAGGATAGCCTTCTGTTCATCCAGCTACTTGGAATAAAGGGAATATATACCGATACATCATTAAGTACATCAATCAGAATTAATCCGGTTCCGTTTCCTGTTGTAGTTGATACATGTCCTTCAATATGTAAAACAAGATTTTTTTCGTGGAACCCTGCCATACTCCAATTTGCTTGTGACAGCATGGGAATTTATGTGTCATACAATTGCACGGGTTCTTACGAACTATTAGCAAATGTCGCACTGACAGACGGGCAGTATGAGTGGGATTTACCTCTGAATCTTCCGGATTGTGTTACAGTCAGATTCTGCTGTGTGAATTCATGCATCAGGTTTGACACAAATTTGACTAACAACCGTGTGCAGTACATCAATATCGTTGCGCCGAATCCGTTCAAGCCTCCGCTTGAAACTGCTGATATTGTTTACAAAGTTCCTGCGGAAACGAATGTTACAATAAGAATCATAGACCAAAATAACAGGCTGGTAGCCGAACTTGCAAACAGTAAACTATGTTTTCCAGATATTTCTTACTGCGAGAAATGGAACGGAACAATATGGAACGGCTCTTATGCGGCAAACGGTATGTATTATATCGTTCTTGAAATGTCAAATGGGATAAAAGAAGTACATCCAATATTTGTTAGGAAATAAACGTTATTAGTTTATTATTTTTTTGTAACCTTACTATTGTTATACAAATAAAAAGAAAATAATCATGAGAATACTTGTTGTTGAAGACGAAAAGAAAGTATCTAATTTCATAAAGCAGGGCCTTGAAGAAGAAAGATACATTGTCGAAGTTGTCAATGATGGAGTTTCAGGCCTGGAAATGGCTATGAACAATCAATTCGATGCAATTCTTCTGGATGTCATGCTCCCCGGTAAAGACGGATTTACTGTGTTGAGTGAACTTCGTGAAGCCGGTGTTTCAACACCAATTTTAATGTTGACAGCCAAAGGGACAACCGAGGACAGGGTGCATGGACTCGACCTTGGTGCCGATGATTACCTTCCCAAACCGTTCAGCTTCGATGAGCTTGCGGCTCGGTTGCGTTCAATCCTCAGGCGTTCCAGCCCCGAAAAGACTACTAAGTTAAAATGTGGCGACCTTGTACTCGATACGGTTTCACATCTTGCTTTCAGGTTCGGGCAGGAAATCGAGCTAACAACAAAAGAATATGCTTTGCTCGAGTACCTGATTCGCAACAAAAACAGGATTCTCAGCCGCAGTACAATAACTCAGCATGTATGGAAGCACAGCTTCGACCCCGAATCGAATATTATTGATGTTTATATCAAACGCCTTCGTTCCAAGATAGAAAATGAAGATGGCTCCAAGCCTTTGCTACAGAGCATTCGCGGCGTAGGTTACAGAATGAGGGATTTACATCATGAGAAGAGCCACGCTTAAGTGTGAGTTTTGGGTGTTGCGTGTTAAGTGTTGAGTGCTGAATTGAAAATTCTATTTATATGTTGCTAATATAAATTAATTCCATAAAACTCATTGATTGTTATATTGAAATACTACTATCTTCTATTTTGTTATTAAGAAAATAATTTTAAAAAAAAAGTTTATTTAATCTCTTAAACTAAATTTTCAGAGAGTTCAATGAGTTATTTTATAGCTAAAATTAAATACATTATCATTTTAACATCCATTTGCCTTTTTGCAGTTGCATGTAGGGAGAATACAACAAATCCAATTGATGAAAAGGCCATTTATCAGGATTCCGGTAAGAAAGCTTTAGTTATTATTGTCGAAAACAAAGACCTGATTGCTTTCTCTGATGAAAATATGTTCCGGTCATATAAGAGTGTAATATTACCGGTTATTTCGGACTTGTTTGGTGTGCCTGCCGATTCTATGAAGAATTTGACATTAGCTGAGATTGTTGAGAAATACGGTGAAACATGGCAGGTAAATCAAATTGCAGAAGCCGGTCAAAACTATTATGATAAAATTATAAAGCTAAACGATGAAACTGCAACTACAATATGCTTTCTCGATTCACTCAAAATGCTCAGTTCTTATGGATATACAATTGATGTAGTACTTAACTTGCATGGTTCTATCACCTCTTTGGTTTTCACTGATGAGAGCATTGATATTGGCACATTAACGCAAAAAATAAAATCAACCGGAATTGAAATCCGTGCATTATACCAAACTTCATGCTATGGCAAATATGGTCTCGATTTTTGGAATAACATCGGATTATATGCAGTAAACGGTGCAGAAGGTTTGAATAAAATCACATTATTCTCCGCAGTATATTTTATTCAAGAGTGGATTTCAGGAAAAACCTATGAAGAGGCTGTTTATTCTGCATACAATTTGGAAATTCAAAAACTCAGGACATATAATAATATTTTACCGGTTGATTTATATTTCCTCACGCAGGAGACATTACTTAACAGCCTGCAAAGAGTGGCAGGAAAGGATACGAAGATTTTATGGGAGAATGTTCCTGCAAAAGTAGTGCTGTTTTGAATCTATAAATGATATTTCTGTCAGGTGTAACTCCTGACAGGGATCGGTAGTTTATTTTCAAATCCTTTTTATACAAGCATGGCTCTCATTGGTTTGATTACTCTGCTCAAGGGGTCTAAGATTAACCCGAAAATTTTAAGCGTTACAGCTCCTAAAAGGTTTTCATCGTCACCATCTTCTCCAAGAATAACAGGTGTATGTCCCTCTGCCTGAACGAAAGGTAATTTAAGAAAACATTCAGATATATTTCTTTTTATTCTGGAACCGTCTGCAAGTATAAATTCCATTTCTCTTTGTGGTTTTAATTCCAATTCTTTCCAAATAGGTTTTGTTACCATAGAATAGCTGGCTCCGCTATCAACCAACATGTTGATTTCTTTTTGCTTTTGAATATTTTCGACCGAAGCCTCAACGAAAATCAAGCCCATGATTTTTCTCGCAAAATAAAATAAAAATTTATTATCTAAATATACATTAAACTAAGAATAAGACGAAATAAAGTTTTATAACGAATTCAAGAAACCCCCTGAATCCCCCTTTGAAAAAGGGGGAAATATGTTTCCTTCTGTAAGGAGTAACTCCTGACAAGGATTGTGAGATTGTTACAATTACGAATATAATATCAACCGCAGGAAAAAACCTGCGGTTGATATCGAATAAATATTAATTAAAAGTAAATATTCGCTCCGACTGCCGAGCCGCCGAGATTGAGTGTATTCTGGTTGCTCATTGCAGCAGAGTATGAAAGCATATTATATCCAAAACCCATCTGGATAAAAACTGATAAGGTTTTTGATGAATTAAGGAAACCTTCAGCACCAAAACATGCGAATATCATTATCAAAGAATTTGTTACTTCATCATTTCCTGAAGTAAATTTCGGCAAATTAGTAAAGCTGAATCCTGCTCCGAGATAGGTCATAACATCGCCATGTCTTAGGTAATATTTTCCTCCTGCAGTAAACGAAAGTGTAGTTACAGCATCAGGTGAAGGACCAGATTGAGGTGTTTGACCTACACTTAGATACCCTACACCGAATTGCAAGGCAAATGATTGGCTAAATAAGTAAACCAGATTTGCAGAGGCTGTAGGAGCAAATGTTACATTACTTAATGAACCACTTGGCAAAGCTACAGATTGAGTTATTCCGGCAGGTAAAGCTATTCCTGCATTTAATCCCCAGGCACCGCTTCCGAATTGTGCGTTTGAAGCTAAGGTTAGACTTAAGGTTATAATAATAGCTATTATAATCCTATTAGAAATAGTGTGAAATCTATTCATAAAAATTCCCCATAAGATTGTGATAAAAATGTTATTTAAGTTTAACAATCTGACTAAGAAAGTAATCTTGATTCAAAAAGGATTTATAAATTATAATTAGATTATTCTACTTTTAAAAATAAGATATTTTAAATTATTTATTTGTTAAACCTAAATCTAAATACAAATATAAAAATTTTGTTTTATTGAAAACAATAAAAAATTAATTTTTATTAAGAAGGTTATTAGAGAAAAGTAAAAAAAAGCCCACTTTAAACTGCGGGCTTTAAAATGATTTGTTTAAATTGTTTTCTTACTTTTTCCTAACTACCCTGAAACCGCGGTTATTAGCCAGGTCCTCGGGGCTTCTGCCATCCCTTTTTGCTGATGCACATTCTGCAGGTGTGTCGCTGAACGAACCGCCGCGAACAACTTTTTCCGGGAAACCTGATGAGGGTCCTCTGGGGTCAACATCGGGTGAGGGCCTAGTCTTATAATACTCAAGGTCAAACCAGTCCCAGCACCATTCAAGTATGTTTCCGTGCATATCATAAAGTCCAAAATCATTTGGAACTTTCAATCCCACATTATATACTTTATTACCCGAATTATCGCTTGTCCAACCCATTTGGTCAATGTTTCCGGCAAAATTGGTTGTTGTTCCGGCCCTGCAGGCATATTCCCACTCTGCTTCGGTTGGAAGGCGGAAACCGTTTGCATCCCAATTGCAGGTTACTTCAGTTCCGTTAATTGTATAGCAAGTATCTAAACCGACAATCACAGACAGCCTGTTGCAAAACTCGAGAACCCTGTACCAGTCAACCTGTTCGACCGGATTTTTATCTATCTTAGAATAGCTTGGATCTGAGCCATCCATCACAGTTTTCCATTCTAGCAGAGAGACTTCGTATTTGCCCATATAAAAAGGATATGAAATTGTTACCTCGTGCTGAGGGCCATCTTCTTCAATTGATGCAGAACCCATATTAAAAGTACCTGAAGGAACTAACACTGTTTGGATAATATAATTTTTTTCCAGGATATTCAAATTCACTCCATTGCTTATTTTTGAGTCAACATGAATCTTGACAAGCCCGGATGTCGCTCCAACAGGAACCTTTACTACTATTCGTGTATCACTCCAACTGACATAATCTGATGATTGGGCATTAATTCCATTAAATTCAACATAACTATTACCTATCGTATCTCCAAAATAGCTCCCGTTAATTCCGATTGACTGCCCTTCATTCGCCGATTGTACATCAATATAATCAATAAAAGGGTCATCGGGAGCGGGGGGCTGAACTGTTATATTATAAGCATTACTTTCCTTATTATTTACAGTAACTATCACAGAACCGCTCGTAGCATTAGCAGGGACTTTTACCTTAATTTCCGTATTTGTCCATGCAGTATATTCCGTGCAAATAACACCATTGATTTTAACATTGCTATTAGCCATCGTGCTTCCGAAATAATCCCCGGTAATTGTTATGTTTTCTCCGTTCGTTGCAGGATTGGGGCTTATAGTATTAATTACAGGAGGAGGTAATTCCGGCGGTAGAATTTTTACATAATACTTATTAGACCGTTTCCCGTCAGCACGCCTTACATCAATCGTATCTGATATTACATTTAAGGGTACTTTGACAATAATTTTACTATCTGACCATAAAGAATATTCTGTACCTAAAAATCCACCGAAATACACATTGCTTGTACCTTTTGTACTGCCAAAACTTGAACCATTGATAGTTAATTCCTCACCCTGATGAACTGTGTCCGGAGCGACGCTGCTGATATCAGGAAATCCGTTTATTTTATATTCAACTTCATTACTTTTAACCCAAATACTATCGATTTCAATACTGATAAACAATTTTCCTGAAGCAGTAATGGTTGAAGGAGCCGAAAGAACGATTTTAACATCTGACCAGGATTCATAATCATTAATTGAAGGCCTTTCACCTCTCGCAAATTCAACAAAACTGTTCATCCGGGTAGCACCAAAATTTCTTCCATTGATTTCCAATTTAGTACCAAGTGAAAATGAGGATGGATTTATATTATCAATATAAGGGACACTTGTTGCGGCTGTATCAACAGTGAAATCAACCTGATTGCTGTTTTTCCCGTTGGCGTTTACTAAAAGTTTACCTGTTTTTGAATTAGTAGGAACTTTGACAGTAATTTTTACATCTGACCACAACATTATATCAGTTGAATTTGCCCTTGCACCTGTAAATTCGACATAACCGGAGCCTTGTGCAGCACCGAAGTTTTTTCCGTTGATGTCAATTATTGCCCCAATTTCTCCATGGTTTTTTGACAATGTAATGATTGTCGGGCCGGTTTCAGGAGTAGTGGTATTATCTTCTCCGCAACTTGAAAATAAAAAGAATAAACAAGATACAAGTAAAAATGACAGAATCGTTTTCTTCATAGTTTATCCTCAAAGTTAATATTAAACATTTTAGTTATTGGAATTTTTACAACTAACACACAAAATTGAAATAGGTTGCCAAAAATTTAACAGTTAAACAAAATTTTTGTAAAGATAAAGCCAACTATCAAACAACCGGCTTGTCATATATCCTATAAGTTTTGTAATGCTCTCCGTTCATAGTCATAGTCAGTCCGCGATTCATCATAACATTATCTTCAAGTATCCAGCCGGCTTCACCATTTTTATAATTTGATACTTTACCGCGTTCAAGAAACTCATAATAAAGAATTGAATCAATACCGGTTCTATGATATTCAGGCAATACACCGAGAACAATAATTCTTACTAAATTAATTTTCTTCTTTTTTGTCAGGAGTTGCCATAAACCCGGGAGAAGTCTCCCTTTTTTGTTATGAATCAGGCATTGATTTATGTCGGGCAAAGCAAGGGCAAAGCCTGCAACTTTACCGTCAGATTCGGCAATGAGAGCGAACCTTGGGTCCAGAACATGCTTTAAATCATCAGCAAGAAAATCGAACTCTTCGTTAGTCATTCTGACAAAACCCCAATTTGGCTCCCATGCTTTATTATAAACGTTTTTGAATATTTCAACATCTTTTTTGAATTCTTCATTATTTTTGATGTTCATTTCTCTGATTTTCACTTTATACCTCTGGCGCAGGGAACTCTGAACCCTTTTCATTTTCTCTGTAACAAATGTTTCCAATGTAAGCTTATAGGCAAACAAATCCTTTGCTTTTTCGAAACCTGCTTTTTCAATCAACCTGTGATAATATTCTGAGTTATAGGGCATCATAACGACCGGTGGAAGCTCATATCCTTTGACAAGGCATCCAAGGTCATCGTTTGTCGAAGGATTCATAGGCCCTCTCATAACGGTCATTCCATTCTCACTGAGCCACTTCTCTGCAGATTCAAATAAAGCATTAGCAATATCCTGGTTATTAATACATTCAAAAAAGCCGAAAAAACCTACGGTATCATTATGTGTTCTATTGTGATTATCGTTTATTATAGCGGCTATTCTGCCAACAACATCATTTCCGGATTCAGCAAGATATAGTTTGATTTTTGAATGTAAGAAAAATGGATTTTTATTTACATTCAGCATCTTCATTCTTTCCGAAATAAGAGGAGGTACCCAGTTCGGATGGTTTTTATAGAAATTCCACTGGCTTTTAACAAAACGCAGCAGGTCTTTTTTATTTTCAACTGTATTAATTTTAAAATTCATAATATACCAATTATGTAAAAACTTTATAATTTAAACTTAAAAATTTATTAAAAAAAATTTAAGAAACTTAAAATTAGAAAATAAATCCAAAAGGAAAAAAGATTAATGAAATAAAATTAATCTGATTTGAAGTTTTTCGTAATATTATCGGTAATTATTTCAGTAATAAATTCTTTTGGTATGAGTTCGAAACCATCAGCTATTTGAATTTCTTTGCATTTCTTAAAGGATTCGGCAACAACAAATAATGGGAGACCAATTTTATTTATTGATTGTGCGAGATATAAAGAGGGAGTACCGTTTATTATATCGCCGGAATACAGAACTGCATCGGCACCAATAAGTGCAAAGTCAATTTTAGGGAGATTATCATCAATAAGTATTACATTACATTTGACCTTCAATACTTTTAATTTATCAAGCCAAATAGCACTAAAATCAATATCATTCCATATAGATTGAATAACATACACATTCAAGTCTATTCCGGCACAAGCGATAATATTAAAAACATTAGAACTATATGAACAGGTCAATATTGATGTATTTTCTTTTTTAAATAGTTTTTCAATTGTAAGATTGATACATTTATCAGAAGCCCTATACATATCGGATTCAAGATTTTTCAGGAAATTCGCAATTTCTTTTTTGGCAGATAATTTAGGGAATTCATTGATAAAAATTTTTAATATATTTGTTGGTGCAGCCATATTCGGTTTTGCCAGGAGAAGCTCGTTGGCTAAAACGAGGATATTTATTTTATTTGATTCATTAAAATAATTTGCAGCATCAGTCAGAAGATTGAGAACATTCCTTGCAATCACAGAGCTTCCGTTTGTGAAGTCATTTCTGATTTCTACGATTCTTTTTCGGAACTCATAGGGCAGGGTCATCGGCTTATGAATTATATACTCGTTTCGTCTTTATTAATACTAATATCGAGGTCCCACTCTTTTGCCAGCCAGTCCAATAGCTCAGATTCATTCTCGTCAAAGAAATCAGCTTCAGCTATTTCAAACAAAGTACCGTATATTACTTCACGGGCTTCCTGCCTTTCGATATTCATTAAAAACTGCTTAAAACTATCGATGTTCTCAATAATTGACTTGTAATCATGTATTAGTGAGCGGTAATCATGCTCGCCAAGTTCACTGACGACATTCCTCAGAGCCTCTGTCTCTTCGTAAGAAACGACGTTGTCAGCCATGAGAAGATGCTCGATAAGCCCAACCAGAGCTAATTTTTCATCTTTTGTGAATTGATTAATTTCCATTTTTCCCTCGAATGTGATTAATAATTTATATGCACAAATTAATTTGACGAAGTAATTAAAGTAATATTAGGTTTTGTTTTTATTTTTTTAAAAATCTTCTCCTGACTTAGCCAGGAACTGTCTTTTCTCTTCAATTTTGATTAATTTCTCTTTTACAGCTTTGCCAAGCTCAATGTGCCTGGAATTTGAATAGTTCATCAGTGCTATAAACACATCTGCCGCTTCGTCTTCGAGTATATAATGTTCGACATTTTTCCCCTTCCAAAGTTTTTTTTCTGCATTAGCCAATTCGCCGGCTTCGCCGTTTAACTCAAGGCAGAAGAATTCAGGTGTTCTTATGGGAAAAATGTCTTGTTGATATGAATCAAATTCTGATTGAATTTTGTTCAATGTATCAAGAGTATCGAGTTTGAAATATTCCATAAAATTTAATATATAATGAATCAAACAATAATTTAAACTATAATTACGATTGAACTAAATGAGCATTTTAAAGTATAGTGCCAATTATTTATTTTTTCAATTAAGTAAAATAATCTTAATTTTACATTTCAAATTTTTTGTGAACAAATAATTTAAAAGAAAGTTATGAAAGAAGCATCAATGATGCGTCTGAGCATAAAATCAGCTCAGTTTTATTCCTACCATGGAGTTAAGGCAGAAGAGCAGGTGCTTGGCGGGAAATACGAAGTTGACCTCGACCTTTTTTATGACGCAACACAAGCCATAGTTAATGACGACGTGAAGTATGCAATCAATTACGAGGAAGCATTCTATTGCATCGAGGAAGTCATCGGTGGTGACGAAGGCTACAACCTCGTTGAAACTATTGCAAATGAGATTCTGCAAATGGCTATGGAGAAGTTTCCAAACCTCGAGAAAGCTACAGTCAGAGTACGCAAGATGAGTGTTCCTATCAGGCGTGTGGTTAACTATATAGAAGCAGAGCAGACTATTACACGTAAAAATTAATAAGAGAAATAAATCTCATGCAGAAACCTGTATTTACACTTCTGTCTATCGGAGCAAATATCGGGGAACGCTTTGAAAATATAGAAAAGGCAATTGAATATCTCTCTTCATCGGGAGTTTTAACCGATATAAAATCTTCTTCCATTTATGAGACTGAACCTGTTGGATACCGGAACCAGCCATGGTTCTTGAATGCTGTGGTTTCAGGTTACACAACAATTCCAGCCGATTTATTGATGGGAATAATAAAGAACATCGAAGAAATCATTGGCAGAAAAAAACGGGAAAAATGGCATGAGAGAGAAATTGACATTGACATACTTCTTTATGGTAAACTGATATATAAAGATAATAACATAACAATCCCCCATCCGAGAATGCACGAAAGAAGGTTTGTTCTTGTCCCTGCCGCCGAAATCGTGGGGGAGATTGTTCATCCCCAAAGCGGTAAAACTATTAATCAATTATTAAATGATTGTAAGGATAAATCGGATGTGAAAAAGTTGGAAATATAATTTTAATAATCAAAGTATTGTTGCACTTATGTACTATTTAGCTAAAAAACAATAATACACATACAACGTCAGAAATTTAATAAAAATATAAAGGTAAATTATGAATAATCAATATCATGCATATTTTGAAAATGACGGTGAATGGTTCATCGGTTATTGCCCTGAATTCCCCGGAGCTAATGGTATGGGAAAAACTATTGAAGATTGCCGTCAAAATCTTATTGAAGCTATTAAATTGATTGTTGATGACAGGTTGAATTAATCACATAAATAGTAAGATTGAAGCCATTCCAAGACATAATGAAATCCCGGATTTACTCGTTAAAAAAAATTATCAAAAACCTCGAATTACCTGCACTTTAAAAAAAAATTATTTTAATCATAATTTTAATAACTTAATTGGATTAACTTTTCGCAGGAAATTGTACCTTTAACCAATCTAAAATAATAAATCCCATGAGATAACTTTTTCAATACTTCATCCGTATTTAATGAATACTGATATTCTCCTTTTTCTTTCATTTCATTCACCATCGCAGCTACTTCATTACCCAATATATCATAAATTTTAAGTGTAACAAGAGAACGTTCATTCAGGTAAAATTTGATGATAGTTGACTCATTAACAGGATTAGGATATACTTCCAGAAATTCTTTTTCATTTGTATTATTTTCTACTGAAGTTTCTGGTCTTGAAGATGCTACTGTCAGTTCATCAACCCACATTGTTTGTTCGACAGGGGAACCATCACCTATATAAGGAAGAATCAGAAATTGGTTAAATTTCATATTTGGAAATTCACCTGTCCTGAGAGCGGCATTTGGTGCATCAATAATTAGTGTTCCATCATACCAGTAACGGATTACACCATCAGGAATTCCTTTGCCATTCTGAATACTGTTCAATTTAAAATATGCTTCGATGAAATGCCAGTCATTTTTATAATAGGGACCTATAGAGTCAGAGAAATAATTTGTTGAAGCTTTCCATTGTTTGTCATTCCAATGATTGGCACCATTCAAATAGCAATCACCAGCAGGGTAAATATCGCTTGTACCATTGCAACCAGCAATTGACCTATTTTCTGTAATACCTGATAATTCTACTCCAATATTATTTTCATCAACATTATCACCATCCTGAATGGCAAGTATTGGTTTCCCATTATTATGTTCAATGTAAGTTGTCAGGTGAGTATATGCAGGACCAACATACTGATGGTCTTCTGTAGTAGTAAAATTAAATTCATGAGGATGATAGAGCTTTTGTGAGCCAATATAATTGGTGCTGTACTTCACCCAATAGCTTAGATATACTTCGTCGGAAGGAGTAAATTGAATCCTGCCACCTGCTTTAGGAGTTCTATCACCTTGTAAGAATGTGAATTTTGCTGAACTACCTGAATTGCCGATAAAATCAGTTGAATCAAGATAAAAATTTGGTTCGTCGTACCATCCTCTTTTAGAATAATTCTCATCATCAAATGATTCATGGAAGAATATGTTTTGAGATTTTAAAGGTATTATTAATACTCCAACCAGAAGAGTCAGACAATACAATGATTTATTGAGGTTAAACATAACTATAAGGATTGGCTGATTGCTTGTTTATTAATCTGTTCATTTTTGTAATCAGAATAATAATTTAATTTGATATTTCTTTTTTTTGAAAGCTCTATCACAACGGAATGAGCATTATCAGCCATTCTTCCTGAATCAAATTTATTCTTTTCAGCCAACTTTAATTGCAAATCATATTTTTGTTTTAATATATCATCTATTAACATTTCATCACTCCTCAAGTAATTGTAATGGTGTAACTATTTCAGGGACTAATAAACTTTGATGATAAAGACTTCAAATAATTATCCATTCCTTCTTCAGCTAAAATTGTATCTTCTTCTTCAAAATCAGCATAGTGTTTAAAACTATCATTATAATTATTTTTTTTCATCTTATAATTCGATCTGAATTTAATATAATCAATATATGTTGACAGTTCAATAAGTTCTGTGCTACTTAGCGAATTAATACTTTCAATAATATTAGTTCTGTTATTTAACATTATTATAACCTTTAAAAATTAACCATATATTTAACGAAAATTGAATAAAATAATTTCAAATTATTATTAAATTAATCATCACCTATTCTTCCACACAGGGCTTCTTTTCTCGCAGAAAGCATTTATGCCTTCGTTTGCATCTTCGGTTTCCATCAGTTCATTTATGTACATTTGTTCAAGCTTAGGAAGCGAGGTCTTAACAACATCATTGAATCTTATTCTCGCGGCTTTGACAGCATAGCGAAGTGATGATGCACTTTTGGGGATAATATTTTTTTCAATCCATTCATTTAAAGTTGTCCCCATAGTTTCTATATCCTCGAAAACATCATTGAGAAGTCCTAATGCCTTTGCTTCTTCTGCATTGATTATTTTTCCTGTAAGAAGTAAATCTTCTGCTTTTGTCCATCCGATTTTTAGAGGGAGTAAAAGAGAAGCCGGAGGAGCGAAAACACCGAGAATAATTTCAGGCTGTCCGAATTTTGCTGATTTATCTGCAAAAAGGAAATTGCAGATTAGTGCAAGCTCCATTCCACCACCGAGGCACTGACCTGAAATTTTTGCCATTGTGGGAATTGACAAATCAATTAATTCATAAAATAATTTGTGAAAACTGTCGAGCATTTTTCCTGCATGTTCTTTTGTGTGTTCCGGAACACTTGCACCGAATGAAAAGTGCTTTCCGGCACCTTCGAATGTAATCAGCTTAATGTTATTATTAGTTTTAAAATCATTAAAGACTGTGTGTAAATCATTCATCATAATAGCATCGAGGACATTGCCTTTGCCATCATTCAAAGTGATTTTTGCAACTGCACCTTCATGCGTAAATTCTAAGGATATTTTTTCCATGTCTTCCCTCAATATATTTTCTGATTGTGTTTATTCTTTAATAAATGTTCTTGTTTGGCTCCACTGTGTAGTGAAAGCTTTGAGGAAATATAATCCCGAACTAAGTTTGGATGTATTATAAATAAATTGATTATTGTTCATTGATACTTCATCAACTTTATTTCCAAGTACATTGTAAACATATAAATTAATTTTTTCCAATTTATTCTCCATGTTAATTATTTTGATTGTCAATAAATCAGAAGTAATTGTTGGATAAATTTGAAAAAAATTTAAATCTTCATGATTGTCATTTACTTCTCCAATAACACCATAAGGATAACAGCCTATATCAGCTCTGCTGCTGTCGGGGTCATTATAAAATGGATTTGGGTCTCCAGTATTTATACAGAGAGAATTAGCTTTGAGATGAAAATCGTCATTATCGAAATCAACAAATTCGGGATTAGTACTTATTGCATTTTGTCCGCCTGTTCCCGGAGGTCCGTTGTATCCATTATTGTTGAAAGTGCAGTTGTAATCAATAACCAAATTTTTGTCTTTGAAAATTCCGAGAGTGTAACCATATACAATATTATTAATTACTTTTGATTCACTTCCTGATGCAAATATTCCCCTGTTATCTGGTGTCTCTTTACTAATAACTGTATTATTATAGATATGGCTGACAGAAGCAGTATCGCTGGATATACCACCACTTGTATTATTAACTAATAAATTGTGATGAATGTTAGCACTTGTAGCGTTAATCATAATTCCCATCGCATCATTGTCTTTCAGCCTGTTATTAAATATATTAACAGTTGAACCTGTACTATCTGCGCGTATTCCGACCTGTGAACAAGAGTAAATATCATTATCGTGAATTTCACTGTAACTATCAACACCTAATATAATGCCTGCCAAATCAACATTTGAGATATTGTTATCCCAAACGTTGGAAGAACTTTCCCTAATAATGACAATACCACCTCCACTATAGTTACTTGTATCATCCATGTAGATGGTATTGGAACGTATAGATGATTGAGAACCTTCATTAACAGAAACTTGAAAATTTGCATTATTGAAAATTATATTTCCGTTGATTAATGTCAAAGCATTGTTCCTTGTCATTATTCCGCCTGAGGGATTATCATAGACAATATTATTTTGGATGAGCATAGGGCCTTTTGATTCTTCAGGTTTTACTACCCAGCCTGTAGAATCAGCCCCGATACCGGCACCGGCATCCGGTGGCATTTCATCTCCTGTACGGTCAATCCCATTGGAATAAACTGTATTTGCCCGTACAATCGGCTTAGAACCTTCACGTGCTGAGATACCATTCCAACCATTCCTGTAAACAACGTTATTTTCAACAAGAGGTGCGGCTCCGTTTTGTATGCCTATTCCAACCTCACGGTTCTCATAGACAACATTATCCCTTGCAACACCTTTAGCAAAATGGTTGAATCCGATCCCGATTCCAAAATTCCTGTAAACTTTATTATGAATTATCGTTGGGACTGCAGGCTTGCCGTCCTTCTCGTGTGAACCGATTCCGGTAGAGCCATTATCATGAACGATACAATTTTTTATCGTTGAAGATGTACCCCTGTTCTGCACAGCATGGCTATGCCCCGGTAGGTGGTGATTTACAGTATCCATACCCGTTATTTCAAATCCATCGAGTATAGCCCCGTCGGCACTATTCACGACAGGAGGAATTCCACCCGCTGAATCTCTCAATCCTTCTGAGTGAATAATCGTTACAGATGCTCGATTCCAGTAGCCATCATCTACTCCATCCGACATTAAAACAACCGAATCTTTCAATACAAGAAATTCATGATAACTTCCTGGTTTGACAAGTACAGTATCATGAGCATTAGCCGAATTAATCGCTGATTGAATTGTCGAAAACTCATCGGGAACGATAATGGTTTTACCCGGTAATGAATTAATTGAAACAATAAATATTAAAACAATAATAACAACTAAACTAAAATTTACTTTTCTCATAACTATCCTCTCAAATCATTTTATCTTAAACTTATAGTATTTACAAGTATTATATCATCCATTGTAGCACCACAGCCGTCAGTTATCTTTTTCCAGCTTAGATGGACATCAACAGGCAATTCTTTTTCATCGAGAATTTTTGTGAAATCTTCAGGCATATTCCATATTCTAAGTGTGTCTTTATTAAGAGCAACAAACCAGCCGCCGCAGCACATACACTTTCTATAGTCATAACCAATTATTTTTGCATCGGAAGATGTGTAGTCGTCATTGGTATCGGTTGAATCGCAACATGATGGAAGGATTAAAATAAATAATAAACAAATTAATGCAATAATTTTCATTGTTTTCTCATCTCAAGTGAAATAACACATCGTAACACTGAGCCCCGAAACAAGTTCGGGATAAACTCCGTCGAAGTGTGATTATATTTTACTTATCTATCTTTGACTCAGCTCAGTCTGATAAGGTTTAATATAACAAAAAAATGATTAATTAATCCTTATTTATATTGCGGCGAAATCGCCTTAATAAGTTCATCATTCCATTCATGCCCTTCGGCTAACATTTGACGCAGCTTGATGAAATCACATTCCCTGTTGTCCTTTGGACCTTCATTGAAGGCTCTGAAACCAGCTTTTCCTTCGGTCATCATGTTTAGTGCCAGCCAATCGCGGTTGCTTTCCTTGTTCTTGTCCCAATGCTCCAATTTGTGTTTACGTACTGAATTTATCGTTTTACTTAGGCAGTTTGGCATCGTAAGCATCAGTCGCGTGCAGAAATCATCAACTGTTTGGTCGAGAAGAGTCAGGTCAACAACAGCGCTTTTCAGTATTTCTTTCCCCTTGGCAAGGTCATCTCCGGTTTTTGGTTTACCATAGATTAAATCTCCTTTTTCATTGACCCAGCGGTCAGTATATACTAATGGATTTGGAACATACTCGCCATTTACTTTCAAGACAGGAACAATCTTTGTTAATAAGCCATACTTGTAAGCTTCGTGAGCGGACCAAGGTTCGCAAACTGTGTTTGAATACATTGCATTTTCAACACCGACAAACAAAGGGAGGAAGTCAGTGGCGCCGCCATCGGGGGCACTTCCATGCTTGGGACCAGCCTGGGCGAATCGTGCCAGGTCGGAAGCAATTGCGAAATCACAAGCCATTCCGATTTCCTGTCCGCCTCCGACTCTCATTCCGTTCACCCTGCAAATCACAGGTTTGTCGTTCATCAGAATCGAGGAGACCATGTCGTTAAAAAGCCTCATGTATTGCTTGTACTCCTGCGGATTACCGGAATAATACTCAGCATACTCTTTTGTGTTTCCACCAGTACAGAATGCTTTGTCTCCAACTGCAGTGAAAACGACAGCAACTACACTACGGTCATTAGAAGCCTGTCGCATTAATAAAATTACTTCTTTGACCATATCTGTTGTGTAAGAATTGAACTGTGTCGGATTATTGAGAATTATCCAAGCATTGTAAATGCCTTCGCAAGGCTGACCTTTTGCATCCAAACAGGGACGCTTTTCATAAATTACACCACCTTTTAAATCAATTTTTTCTACCAAGTCATGTGATACTAACATAATTACCTTTCTATTATTTTTATATTATTGTTAATTATCTTGTACATGTTTTTTTAACTTAAAAAAATTCCCTATTTGACAGAATATTTAATTATTTATATTTATTATTATATTTTATGTCAAAAGTAAGTACTTTATAAATAGGGCTTTGCGAAATATTATTTGACATTTTATTGACATTTGTTTTTATTATGTCAATAAATATGTAGCCCATTTTTTATCTCCGATTTTATTTAAAATTTCTCTTAAAACAATTTCTCATTTTGTTTTTTAGGTCTTACATCTTTTATTGCTTGTTTGAAAAGAGATGATCCAACTCCCCCGGGTATCTTGATTTCCCTTCCTTCGAGAAGATCTTCGATTGTAATAATCTGCATTTTATCAAACTTATAACCTTCGTAATAACCTTCCTCTTTTGAAGCTTCATACATAGGTTTAGTTACTTGTTCAGCAAAGCAGGTAAAAACACCCATATCAGCTTCCTGCTTTTTTAAGACGGTTATAAATTCTCTGATATTTCTAACATTAGCATGTCCGTTCGTAACGGCAATAAGAATTCTGCCTCTGCCCTTACCATTTTTGGGAAAGGTAATATAACCGTCCCAGCCTTTATCTGCAGTCTTTTTAGGATTGATTATCCCACCAAGGAGAAATTCTACTACCCAAAGCTGGAACTCAAATCTTCCTTTTGAATCTTTTTGGGCTAAAGCTTTTGCCGAAGCAATATCTTTCGGGAAGCCGTGAATCGAAATTGTTTTCAAAAAATCTTTTCTTGCATAATCAGGTAAAGGCTTAATCAAACGGTCTAAAATGAGCTTGACGGTAAGATGGGAAATATCAACTCCGAGCCAGTTCCTATTCAATCGGTTTGCAACTGCTATTGTAGTACCACAGCCGCAGAAGAAGTCAGCCACAACATCACCATCTTTTGAGGAAGCATTTATAATTCTTTCTAACAGGGCTTCGGGCTTTTGGGTGGGATAGCCGAGTCGTTCAGCAGCATGAGCAGATATAGGTTTTATGTCGGTCCAAATATCTCCAATAACCGTACCTTGTGAGTCATCCAAGTATCTTTTTATTCTAGGTGTGCCTTTTTTTGTAAAATAAATGTAACCGTGTTTATATAAAATTTCTAACTTATCAATAACACCCATTTTATTAAATTTTTTTTCATTTACTAACTTTTTTACAATCCTGTTAGGAACTGCCCAGCTTCTACCTGCATCAGTAGGATTAAATCCATGCCATTCCATACCTGACTCCCCCGATGAGGTTTTTGGTCCTGTTAGGTCACCGGACATATAATTACCTTTTGTGTTTTTCTTCCTATAAAATTTCTCAATATAATCTTTACTTAAAGGAGCAGATATTGGTCTATAAAAATATTTAGAGGATTTAGTATAATAGAAAATTATATCTGAAACACTTGGCATTTTCAGCCTGGCATCATTATGTGCATTAGTCCTTTGCCAGGTGATTTCATTTCTAAAATTTTCTTTTCTAAAAATCAAGTCACAGATAATTTTCAAATAATGGCTCATGTTCGGGTCGCAGTGGAGATAGAATGAACCTGTATTTATGAGTACCTTGTGCATATAATAGATACGTATTGCCATTGTTGTAAGATATGCAACAGATGATTTTGAAATATTTATTTTGTCGAGTGTTTTTAGAAAATCATGTAAATCGAGATTTAAATTTTCTATCTCAAATAATGTGTCTTTATATTTTACATTACTCCAGGTGTCGTTGAATGCTTCCCTTTGAGCTTTCGTGTCGGTCATGTCAATATCTTCGAACAAAACATTGTAATTCCTTTTTGAATTAAAAGGAGGATCAATGTAAATTAGGTCAACGAATCCATCAGGATACTTTGAATGTAATTCCTTCAATACATCAAGGCAATCGCCGAAATAAAGTTCTTTCATATTTTTTTGGGATTATTTTTCTTATAAAAATACAAAAGAATAAGAAAATTATGAAGTGATTAAAATTTAGGAAGCTATTGTTCATGTTTAATACACCTTTTATATATTGAAATGACTTATATTCACAACAACCAATAATCAAAATAATAATTATTTTTACCAATCCTGATGTGTGTGTCTGTAAGCCAAAAAATTAAAATCAGTCTATTTTAAATAAAAGTTCAGCAACACAAAAATTACAGATTATCATTGACTTTTTTAATAGTTATTTGTTGCTTTATAGAAAATAATTTATTAACTTGAAAAAAATGCGTTCATTGCAAAAACATAGAGGTATTTTAAATGAATCTTGAAGGTAAATCTGCTATTGTTACAGGTGGAAGCCTTGGAATCGGAAATGCTATATCTTTGAAATTGGCTGAGTATGGAGCTAATGTAGCTCTGAATTATCGGAAGCACAAAGAAGAAGCCGACGAGACGATTAAAAAAATTGAAGCAATGGGACGGCAGGGTTTAGCTGTCCAGGCTGATGTTTCAAATTTTGCCGATGCTGACAGAATGGTTACTGAAGTTATTTCCCGCTTTGGCAGGTTAGACATTTTAGTGAATAATGCCGGTATTAATTGGGACGGGGTGATTTGGAAGATGACTGAAGAACAGTGGGATAAGGTTCTCGATATTAATCTGAAAGGATATTTCAATTATGTCCGTGCCGTATCTCCGCACTTCCGTGAACAGCAGTCGGGCAAGATTGTCAATGTTACTTCTATTAACGGAATGAGAGGTAAATTCGGGCAGTCAAATTATTCTGCTTCCAAGGCAGGAATCATCGGATTAACAAAAGCTGTAGCTAAAGAATTAGGAAAATATTCTGTGAATGTTAATGCAGTAGCTCCGGGATTAATCGAAACAGACATGATGAAAGATGCCCCGGAAAATGTTAGGACTGCGGCATTACAGGATATTGTTTTAAATAGAATGGGGCAGCCTGATGAGGTTGCCAATGTCGTTGTTTTTTTATGCAGTGATTTAGCCAGGCATATTACCGGCGAAGTCGTTAAGGTAGATGGCGGACAATATATTTAAAAAATAGATTTGGGATTAGTTCCCAGGATGATATACTGTGCTGAAACTTGTCCTGCTAAAGCGGGATTAATTTCAGCATCCATAAAAAAATATTTCAATTATATATAAACAGAGGTTTGTTTAGAAGAAATATCTGAAAATTGGATGTTGAATAAATTTCAAGCTTAAACAAAGCTTATGCTATTGGAAGTTTAAACTTCCCTGGCTCATGCTTCGACAAGCTCAGCATGACACATCAGGAACTGAACCAGGTCCGCTATAAACTAAGACGAAAGGAATTATGAATCTTAATGACATCGTTGCCATATCGGCTGTGCGAACTCCGATGGGCAAATTCGGCGGTACTCTGAAAAATGTTGCATCTTATGACTTAGGTGCTGTATCAATTCGTGAAGCTCTCAAACGTGCATCCCTCAATGGTAATCAAATTGATGAAGTAATTCTCGGAAGCTGCCGCCAGGCAGGCAATGGGCCTAATCCGGCAAGGACTGCATCAGTACGTGGCGGTGTTGATATATCCATTCCGGTTATTACTCTCAATATGGCATGTCCTTCGGGTATGAAAGCATTGGTTTTTGCATCCCAGGCTATACGGCTTGGTGAAGCTGAAACCGTTCTTATCGGGGGATTCGACAGCATGAGTACAATACCTTATTTACTAAAGGGAGCTCGTTGGGATGGTTTTAAAATGGGAAATAAAGTGTTGGAAGACGGCTGGAGCGACAGCATTGACCCGCTAATAGGACAGGGAATGGGAGAAACCGCCGAAAACCTTTATGACAAATATAAAATTCCGAGGGAAGAACAGGATGAATTTGCCGTAAGCAGTCACGTGAAAGCCGCAGCAGCTCAGAAGAACGGCTGGTTTGACGAAGAAATCGTTCCTGTTGAAGTTCCGGGAGTTGGAAAGAATCCACCTATAATTTTCGCTCAAGATGAAACTATAAGATATGAAATAGATAAAGAAAAAATGGCTAAGATACCGCCTGCATTTCGCAAGGATGGAACTGTTTCGGCAGGCAATTCCTGCGGATTAAGTGACGGCTCGACTGCACTTGTTATAACACATCGGGCTCATGCTGAAAAACTTGGTGCCAAGCCATTGTTTTCGATTGTATCTTACGGACAGGTAGCCGTAGCTCCTTCAATTATGGGTGAAGGGCCAACTTATTCAATACCAATAGCATTGAAAAATGCAAAAATGAATTTAAATGATATGGATTTGATAGAAGTAAACGAAGCCTTTGCTGTACAGGTTCTTGCTAATGAGCAGGTACTGAAATGGGACAGGAACAAGTTGAATGTGCATGGTGGTGCTATTGCGCTCGGACATCCGACAGGCATAAGCGGAGCTAGAATTATTGTTACGCTTTATCATGCATTGAAAAAATTGGATAAAACATTCGGCATTGCAGGTATTTGCGGTGGAGGCGGAGTCAGTATTGCAACAGTTATTAAGAGGGAATTGTAAAATTAAGAACTCGGTTAACTCAAATATAAATTGCAATCGCATTAGTAAAAGTATTCTATACTTAATCAGCTTATATTTTATTGGAAAGGAGATTACATGATTTCTCAGTTTCGGGATTGGGAGGAAAACAGGCACGTTTATGCTAAGAATTGGAAGGAAAAGACAGGAGGAAAAGTAATAGGCTACTTTTGCACTTATGTCCCCGAAGAAATTCTGTATGCTGCCGACATCCTGCCCGTTAGAATATTAGGAAGCCACGAGCCACAGGATGTAACAGAACCATATATATTCGGGATGTTTTGTCCATTTTGCAGGGATTGCCTTGCCCAGGGTTTGAAGGGTAGATATGATTATTTAGATGGAGTAATGATTTCCCAGTCATGCCTGCATATACGTCAGGCATATACAAGCTGGGTAAAACATGTCCCGCAAAGTTTTTCTTATTATCTTCCGATGCCAAATAACGTTCAAAGCAAACATGCTGTTCCTTACCTTGCGGCAGAATTGAAATCATTTAAAAGTGCAGTAGAGAAATGGATTGGCAAAGAAATAACAAACGACGACCTCAAAAGAGGTATTGATATAATGAATGAGAACAGAAGCCTGATGCATAAGCTTTACTCATTTAAGAAAAAAGACAGCCCACCGGTCTCTGGCGAAGAAACCATGCAGGTTGCTATATCCCAGCAGATGGTAGATAAAAGAGAACATTCACCCCAACTTAAGAAACTCGTCGAAGAGCTTGAAACCGGAGCTTTCAATACAGTTAACAAAGGCACAAGATTAATGATACTCGGCAGTGAAGATGATGACATTCCTTTTGTCAGGATGGTTGAATCAGTCGGAGGCTCGGTTGTTATAGATGACCATTGCGTTGGGACAAGGTATTTCTGGAATAATGTTGATGTTAACGGGAGTGACTTGCTGGAATCCATAGCAAAACGTTATATCGAAAGGCCTGCCTGTCCGAGTAAGGACTGGATTGAAAGGAGCAGGATACCTCATCTATTAAACCTTGCAAAGGAATTTAATGCAAAGGGTGCAATTGTCATTCAGCAGAAGTTCTGCGACCCGCATGAATTAGATATACCTGCAATCACAAAGACATTTAATGCTAACGATATAAAAACACTGTTTCTTGAATTTGACGTAACTGTACCATTAGGGCAGTTTAAGATTCGCGTTGAAGCCTTTTTAGAAATGCTTCAGGAAGATGATTTATTTTAACATAAGGAGAAAATAATGGCAGTACCAACATATAAAACAGAACAACTGAAATGCTGGAAAAAAGCAAAAGAATTGAGACAGGATTTTTACAAAAGATATGCAAATGCTCACGACAATGGCGGACTTCGGTGGGCGGGAGGTGCCTGGAGCTTCGGAGCTATACCTGCCGGATTGGGAAATGATATTTTTCCAATCACCGGAGAACCTTATGCCGCAGGTATTGCATTCAATAAAGAATTTTCATTGCGTTGTCTTGAAGCAACTGAAAAGAAAGGTTATGCAAGAGACTTATGCTCATATATGCGTACCTATTGGGGTTCGATTATACTCGATGAATATTTATACGGCGGGAAATTCCCCAAACCTGATTTTATGTGGCAGGACCATATCTGCTGCAGCCATGCTAAATGGTACCAGGTAGCTAATGAACTTGAAGGAGGTGGTGTTCCGACATACAGCATTGATGTGGCTGTTGGACCCTACCAGGATGTTACAGACAGCAGGATTGATTATATTGTTAATCAGATGCACGAAGGAATTGAATGGCTCGAAAAAGTTACGGGCAGAAGATACAATGATGACCTGCTTATCGAAGCTGTTCATAATGAATGCAGGGCAACATCGGTTTGGGCTGAGGTTTGTGAATTGAACAAAGGAGTCCCTGCTCCTCTCGATGAAAAATCAATGTATTCGCTTTATGTTCTCGGTACTCTTGAAAAACATGCAAAATCGGTAGCTGATTTTTATGAAGAACTTCGTGATGAGGTCAAGTACAGAGTAGAAAATCAAATTGCCGCTACTCCGCATGAGAGATGCAGATTGATGTCAGACACACAGCCGCCTTGGGGATTTCTGAATGTATTCAGATATCTTGAAAATTTCGGGGCTGTTTCTATCGGTTCTCTATATACATTTGGATTAATAGGCGTATGGGAAGACAAACCCGATGGTTCATGGGGACCCAGAACAACTCCTCAACAAAAAGGAATCAAGATTGAAACACGTGACCAGGCATTAAAAATTCTTGCCGATTGGAATTTGAGTAAGCCCGAATGGCAGCATTTTTATTCACCACACATCAAAAGCGATATGATGATTAGAATAGCTAAGGAATGGAAGCTCGACGGTATTATGCTTCATTACAACCGCGGATGTGAGGGGCTTTCACTTGGCATCGCTGAGAATCGTCTTGCATTGATTGAAGCAGGATACCCCGTAATGGCATTCGAGGGCAATATGGGTGACGAAAGAGAATTTGATGAAGCAAAGACTATGGGCAGAATTGACTCATTCATGGAAACATTGGGAATGAAAGAAATAAAGTAGAAAGTATAAAATTGTTTCACATATTTATCGAGGTTCATTACGAAAAAAATTCTTTTTAGTTCGCTCATCACTTTTTTTGTAATCTTTCATTCAGGGCTCAGTCAGAGTGACACATTATGGATTAAAGATAGTATCAGACAAACAAATAATGTTAAATTCAGCAATGACGGTCAGTATGTTATCCGTACAATAAACACAACTTCACTTGATACAAATGGCTCCCTACAACTCAGAGATGCACAAACCGGTGAAATTGTTTGGAAACGGATTGGAAATGCCCAATTTGAATTAGCTCTCTCTCCAACAAGTAATACCATAACAACAATAGATTACCTGGATACTATTAAAGTGTGGAATATTGAGAGCCGAGAATTAGTGAAAACATATAATAAAATTAATTTTGATACAACTGAATTCGGGCTTCAGTATGGTTCAATAATAAAATTATGTTTTTCAAAAGATGGCAATTACTTATTTTTCGTCTATAATTATAACTATAATGGACCTAATAAACCTGTTCCTGAATTATACAGAATAAATCTTGAAAATGACTCAATTATAAAATGTTTAGAACTTAGGAGAATGATTGATATTATTTACTCACCGATTTCAGATACTTTAGCTGTGTTGACTGAAGGTGGTGACTATCAAATTTTTATAGTTGATGCAAATACATTTGAAATAAAAAATTGGTTTTATACTGACCAGCAAATATTTGATTACACTATTTCCCCAAATGGGAATTATTTAGCAACAGCAGGTTCAGACGGGAATGTAAAGATATGGAGTATGACAGATTATAGTTTATATAAAACCATCCAATTTGATAGCAATAATTATGCGATAGATTACTTGAAATTTAATCATTCTTCAAATTATTTGTTAACGGTTGGTGGAGGATTTGGTAATCGAAAAACAAAAGTATGGGATTTATCAACTAATGAAAATCTGCGAATATATCCTCACTCTGGAAATTTCGATATAGCACCTGATGACAGCAGTATCATATTTACTGAATTAAATAAATTGATAATGATAAAAGCGTATTGGACACCATCGGGTGTTTCTGATAATACGAATCCGGACAGTCCAAGAATAATAAGACCAAATCCGACTGATGGTGTAACAAATATAGATATTGATATTACAAAATATGGTGAATATTCAATAAAAATAATTGATGGAAATGGTAAAGAGATTGATAAAATATTTAACGGAGAGTTAGAACCAGGGCAAAGAAATATCAAATGGGACGCAGGCAGGCTTCAGGGAGGTATGTATTTTATAATAATACAAGGAAAAAACTATTCTGAAACTTTAAAGCTTGTAAAGGAGTAGGTAAAATGAAAAAAGACATTATTCTTTTATTAATGATGATAAGGATAGCAAAGGTATGGAAGCTCGACGGTATTATGCTTCATTACAACCGCGGATGTGAGGGGCTTTCACTTGGCATCGCTGAGAATCGTCTTGCATTGATTGAAGCAGGATACCCCGTAATGGCATTTGAGGGCAATATGGGTGACGAAAGAGAATTTGATGAAGCAAAGACTATGGGCAGAATTGACTCATTCATGGAAACATTGGGAATGAAAGAAATAAAATAGAAAGTATAATTAAATTTTGAGGTATATATGATAAATGTTGGAATAGATGTCGGAGCAAAAAATATAAAGATTGTTGTCCTTCGGGATGGAGAGATTATAGGTAAAGGAATATCTCTTGCAGGATTCGAAACAAAAGAAACAACCAAAATATTATTCGATGAAACAATAAAACAAGCAGGAATAACACCTGAACAGATTGATTCAATAACCTCGACAGGAAGCGGAAGAAAAGCCGCCGACTTTGCTAAATTCAGCGTTACTGAAGTTACTGCGGCAACAAAAGGTGCTACTTCCCTCTTTCCGTCTGTCCGATGTGTAATTGATGTCGGAGCCGAAGAAGGAAGAACAATCAGGTGCGATACGGAAGGGAAAATAATTGATTTTGCTTTGAATGAAAAGTGTGCGGCAGGTGCCGGTGCCTTCATCGAGGCTATGTCGCGGGCACTTGAAATACCGGTTGAGGATTTCGGAATGATTTCTTTGCAATCTGATAAAGAAATTCCCTTGAATGCACAATGTGCCGTTTTTGCCGAATCCGAAGTAGTTTCTCTCCTTCATGCAAAAACAGAAAAGAAAGACATAGCAAAATCTGTCAATGATGCAGTTGCCTCGCGTATAACATCAATGGCACGTAAAGTAGGATTTGAAAAAGATATTGAACTCATTGGTGGTATGGCGAAAAATACCGGGTTTGTTCAGTCATTGAAAAAAGCACTTGAATCGGAAATTATTATTCCCGAAAACCCTGAGTTCATCTCGGCTTATGGAGCAGCACTTATTAATGAATAATGAATAATGAATAATGAATAATGAATAATGAAAATATTAATAATATAAATGGAGAAGTGAATGGCACAGGAATTCTGGCGTTGGAAAGAATATAACTGGAAGAGTGAAAAAATTGATTGGAAGGGCGGTTCGATAATTACCGCTGGGGTTGATGTCGGTTCGGTCAGCTCACAGGCATTAATCCTTGTTGATGGTGAAATGTATGCATACTCAAGCATGAGAACCGGCTCTGACAGCCCTCAGAGTGCTGTTAATGCAATGAACTGGGCTTTGGATGGTTCGGGTATGAAATTGGAAAACATTAACTACGTTGTCGGCACCGGATACGGCAGGGTAAATGTCCCGTTTGCAAATAAGACCATTACTGAAATAGCATGTCATGCAAGGGGAGCGAATATGATGTATGGTGGCAGTGTGCGTACAATCCTCGATATGGGAGGTCAGGATTGTAAAGCGATTCGCTGTGATGAAAAAGGTAAAGTTTCAAATTTTCTAATGAATGATAAATGTGCCGCAGGAACGGGACGTGGAATGGAAGTCTTTGCCGACCTTCTATCAGTTCCAATTGAAGAAGTTGGTGACTTATCATTCAATGTAGCTGAAGAACCCGAACCCGTAAGCAGCACTTGTGTGGTGTTTGCAAAAACTGAAGCAACCGGACTTCTTCGTGAAGGTTGGCCGAAAAATAAGGTTATTGCGGCATATTGTTCTGCTATGGCTCACAGGGTTGTTACACTTCTTGAAAGAATCGGTGTGGAAAAGGATTTTGTTATTACTGGTGGTATTGCAAAAAATATTGGAGTTGTAAATCGCCTTCAAAAAGAACTTGGAATTGAGATTTTGAAAACCGAATATGATGCTCAGATAGCCGGTGCTTTGGGTGCGGCATTGTTTGCAAAGGCACTCGTTGAGAAAGAAAGAAAATAATTAATGTATGATAGAAAATAATTGATTAGAAAAGTTCAATAATTTTAAATTTTTAATTTAAAATTTTCAATGAATATTAAATATTAAATTTAAAATGATTTAAATGAAAACTTATTCAGGAACTTATGATTTAGAGGAAAGAACAGCCACATTTGGTGAAAATATTATCGGGTTATTTAAAAATATTAAGTCCGGTACAATAACAACACCAATTATTTTACAATTAATTAGGTCAGGAACAAGTATTGGAGCTAATTATATGGAAGCAAATGGCTCCAGTTCAAAGAAAGATTTTAGGAACAAGATATATATATATATGTAAAAAGGAATCGAAGGAAACTATGCATTGGTTAAGAATGTTAAAAACTGCAAGCAAAGAATTTAAAGTTGAAATTATAAAATTATTTCAGGAAGCTAATGAATTAACATTAATTTTCAATAAGATTACACATACTTTAGATGGAAGAATTTAAAATTTATTTATTAAAAAATCATTAAAAATTAAAAATTAGAAATTTCAAATTATAGATATTACTGTATTGAATAAATAAAAATAAAAATAAAGAGAATGTTATGATTGCAAATTTCGGATATAAAGATGGTTCAGGCGATTACTTTATTAGTATTGACACTGACAAATGCAATGGTTGCGGGGATTGTGTTCCTGTATGCCCTGCCGGAGTGCTTGAAGTAAGGGATAATGAATTTGACCCACTTGCAGATGATAAGATGGCTGCCGTTAAGGAAGAGCATAGGAAGAAAATCAAATATTCATGTGCTCAGTGCAAACCTGAAATGAATATGAAGAATCTGCCTTGTATTATGGCTTGTCCGCCGGATGCAATCGCTCATTCGTGGTGATATTTTTTTTATCATTGTTAAGCTGGAAAAATTAAAATGAGTGAAATAAGTTTAACAATAAATAACATAGAAGTAAAAGTCCCGGAAGGCACAAGCATACTTGACGCTGCGGCTTCTGCGGGTATATATATTCCTGTGCTTTGCAGTCATCCTGACTTAGGAGATTTTAATACAGTTGAATTATCAACCTTTATATATCAAGGTGCTAACAAAATTGAAAACGATATTACAGCAACAATAGATTCCATCCGAGGCTGTGGTATCTGCCTTGTTGTAGATGAAACCAAATCCGAACTTATTCCATCGTGCAAAACTAAGGTTGCACAGGGAATGAAAATAGCAACAGAAAACGAAGTAGCAGTAAAGAGGAGACGTGAGAATCTTTCCAAAATACTTGCGAAACATCCTCATTCATGTCTCACTTGTAGTCAGAGAGAAGGCTGTATTCCGATGACTGATGTATGCCCGGGCAGTGTGGTGTCTAATGAAAGATGTTGTGCATTACTGAATAACTGCGAGTTTCAACGAGTTGTTGATTATGTCGGGGTATTGCCTGAAACACCAAGATACCAATTCGGAAATCTTCCTAAAATCACAGAAGACCCGCTTTTTAATCGCGATTTTAATTTATGTATAGGTTGTGGAAGGTGCGTAAGAGTTTGCCAGCAGGTTAAGGGTGTTTACGCACTCGGTGCAGTAATACAAAATGGTGAATTGAAAATCGGAACTGTTGATGGCCCATTGCTCGATAATGCAGCATGTAAATATTGCGGCTCATGTGTTGAGGTATGCCCAACAGGTGCAATAATGGACAAAGTAAGTCCGAGATTAAAGGAGTATAAGGATTTTGTTCCCTGCAAAGCAAGTTGCCCCGGCGAAGTTGATATTCCACAATATGTAAGGCTTGTGCGTGAAGGGAAACCACAGGATGCAGCGAATGTGATTTCATCGAGCCTTCCTCTGCCTTCTGTTCTTGGAAAAGTGTGTTTCCATCCTTGCGAAACAGCATGCAAAAAGAATGAACTATTATCAATTCCGGACAGTCGTCAGAATGCAATGAGCATAAGGATGCTCAAAGATTTTGCAATGACAAACAGCATTCTTAAAACTCCAAAAAAGTTGAAAGCGAACACAGGAAAGAATGTTGCAGTAATAGGAGCAGGTCCCGCAGGACTTTCTGCCGCACATTTTCTTTCTCTCAAAGGGCATAATGTTACCCTTTATGAAAGAGAAAGTGAAATAGGTGGTATGCTAAGGTATGGTATCCCGCGATACAGGTTGTCAGAGGATGTTCTGAATAAAGACACGAATTGGATTCTAAGTTCTGGCATCAATGTTAAAACAAATACAATTTTTGGAAAAGATATAATACTCGATAACCTGCTTGGAAATGGCACTGATGCAGTATTTATCAGTATCGGGTTATCGAAAAGCAAGAATCTCCCAATTCCTATCTCAGGCGAACCTTCTGTTCACTATGGCGTTGAATTTTTAAATGCAATTGCAAAGAAAAACATACCTGCTCATTATTTTGAATCAAAATCTGTTGTTGTGATTGGCGGCGGAAATGTAGCCACTGATGCCGCTCGATGTGCTTTGAGGTTGAAAGCATCAAATGTTACAATCGTATGCCTCGAACAATATGATGAAATGCCGGCTTATACAGATGAACTTATTGAAGCTCAGGATGAAGGCATAGCAATCCTGAATGGATGGGGAATTTCAGGTATAAATAAAACCAACGATAAAAATGAAATACTATTAAAGAAATGTACAAATGTATTTAATGCTCAAGGAGAATTTTCTCCCGCTTATGATGAATCAATCACCGATAAACTAATTACAGATTCCGTTATTGTTTGTATTGGACAAGAAGCCAATTACGACTTTTCGGATTCTAAATTTGATTCAATTCTGAATAGAGGATTAATAAAAGTAAAATCTGACTCACTTGAAACCAGTATAAAAGGTGTTTACGCTGGTGGGGATATTGTTTCAGGCCCAAAGTCAGTGATTGAAGCTGTGGGAGCGGGAAGAAAAGCCGCACGCTCGATTGATTTATACCTTGGCGGTGATGGAATAATCGAAACTGAAGAAGGATTAAATAAAGAATATAATATGTTCATCGGAAGAAATGATGGATTCAATTCTTTACAAAGGACGGCAGCAAAAACCGATGATACTGAAATTAGATTAAGAAGCTTTGAGCCTTATGAGAGGACATATACTTCCGTTGAAGCTCTTATTGAATCTACCAGATGTCTTCAGTGTGACCTGCGGCTTCATCTGAGGCATAATCCTTTGCCCCCGGAAAAATATCTTTTATTTAATAAAGATTTAATCGAAGGACTACCTGATGGTGAGGGTGTTATACAAATATTAAACAATGATAAAGAAGTAACAGTAATAAAAGGCACTGATAATATCAGGAAAACAATGTTGGAATGGCTCAATGATAATAAAGAATATTCATATTTCATTTATGAGTCTGACCCTATGTTCACAAAACGTGAGAGTGAACTGCTTCAGCAGTATTTACAGAAACACGGTAAACTTCCTGATGCCGGTGATGGATTGGATGATTTGTTTTAGATATGATGAAAGAAATGAATATAATTACTGAAAAATCAGAATGGATTAAACGAAATGTCGTTGATGAGCCACGACTAAGTGAGTTGGTTGAACTCTATGAAGAACTCAATTTTAAAGTTAAGCTTGTTGAACCAACAGAATCAGATTTTCAGGAAGATGGGTGTAACGAGTGTATAAAAGGTTTTGCAGGAAGATATAAAGTCATTTATACTAAACCAAAATAATTTTAAGATGTTTATTTGAAACTTGAGAGAAAGAATTATGCTTGATTCCTTATTCAAACCGAGAGCAGTTGCATTGATTGGAGCATCAACGAAAGAGTTGTCAATCGGAAATGTGATTATTAAAAATTTGCAGAGATATAATTTCACAGGCCCTATTTATCCGATAAATCCCAAAGCTCCTGATATTCGCGGCATTAAAGCATATCCTACAATCTTTGATGTGCCAGGTGAAGTAGATGTTGCACACATTGTAATTCCGCCTCCGATGGTTCCCCAGGCTGTTGAGGATTGCGGCAAAAAAGGTGTAAAGAATGTAATCATCAATACAGCAGGCTTCAAAGAAATGGGTGCTGAGGGCGAAGCTCTGCAAAATGATTTTGTCGAAAGAGGAAAAAAATACGGAGTGAGAATTTTCGGTCCCAACTGCCAGGGAATAATCAATACAGACCCTGTTTATAATGCCTATTGCGATTTCACATTCACCTATCCTAAACCAGGACATATTTCAATAGTTGCCCAAAGCGGCGGTGTTGGTGCTGTGATTATGCAAAATCTTTATGACCTCGATGTCGGAATGAGAATGTATGCATCAAACGGAAATGCCTGCGATATTTCCATACCCGAAATCATCAGGTATTGGGGAAATGATGATGAGACGCGTGTTATTTTATTATATGTCGAAAGCCTGGATGACCCTAAATATTTTATGGATGTTGCTTATGAAGTCGCCGCCAGGAAACCTATTCTTGCAATGAATGCAGGAAGAACTGAGGAGGGTGCAAAAGCCGCTACATCCCACACAGGAGGACTTGCCGGAGGAAAAGCAACGGATTTGATTTTCAAAAAGACAGGCATACTTGCTTTCAGCGATGCACAGGAAATGTGCCAGGCAGCAGTTGCTTTTGCATCTCAACCTATTCCAAAAGGCAACCGTGTCGGTATGATTACTAATACCGGTGGTCCTGCAATCATAGCCACAGATGAGCTTGTTGACGGTGGATGTGAAATGCCCCCTCTTACTGAGAAAGCAATTGCAAAATTGAAAGAGACGATGTTTGAAGCCGCATCAATCAATAATCCGATTGATGTAGTGGCTACTGCAGGAGCTCCCCAGTTCCGCAGTGCCGTAGATGTTATGATGGATGAGGAGCAGATTGACAGTGTATATATAAATTTTGTTACACCGCCTTTCGTGGATTGCGAAGCCGTTGCACGTGAATTTGCTGAAGTCAGCAAACAAAGAAGAAAGCCGATTGTCTGCAATTATATGACTGACAAAGCACAATGGACTGAAACAACAAAGATATTAAAAGAAGGCGGTATCCCCTGCTATGACTTCCCAGGCACAGCGGCTAAAGCACTTGTAGCATTGTGCAGATATGAGGCTCTTCGTTCCAGAGAAAAAGGCGAAGTGATATATTTTAATGATTGTAACAAAAGAGAAGTTGAGAATATTATTACAAAGGCTAAGGATTCAGGAAGAACAATTCTTTCTGCACAGGAAGTTTATAACATTTTGGATGTATACAAAATACCGTCAGCAGGATGGAAAATCGTAAATGATGTTTCCGCTTCTGTCTCCGCTTCAGAAGAAATTGGTTTCCCAGTTGTGATTAAAGCTGATTCACCCGAAATAATTCACAAAAGTGATGTCGGCGGCGTTGCAGTCAATTTGAAAAGTGCTGATGAAGTAAAATCAAAAGCTGAAGAAATGAAAAATAAATTTTCTGTTAAAGAACTTAATTTCTTTATACAGAAGTATCATTCAGGCGGCAGGGAGCTTATAATCGGCGCTAAGGCAGAAGCCGGACTCGGGCATTTGCTTATGTTCGGGATGGGTGGTATTTATGTTGAAATACTGAAAGATGTATCGTTTGAATTAGCACCGGTAACATCTATCGAAGCAAAGGAAATGCTGTCTTCAATTAAAATGGCGAAATTGTTAAAAGGATATCGTGGTGAAAAGGGAGTATTTCTTGATGGAGTCGTTGAAATTATTGAGCGTCTATCACAACTTGTTACAGAGAATCCATCAATAAAAGAACTCGACTTGAATCCTTTGCTTGCTTTTGAAGATAGAATTATTGTAGTTGATGCAAGAATAAGCGTTTGAAATGTGAATTTAATTGGACAGAGGAAATATGCACAAGATTGAATCAGCAAAGTTTTTAAAGGAAGTAATGACAAATTACTTTGTCGGAATGGGCGATTCCAATAAGAAGATTGCCTGGTGTACAAGTGTTGGCCCGGCAGAGCTGTTACGCAGTTTCGGATTTGAAGTTCACTTTCCTGAAAACCATGGAGCATTGCTCGGAACGACCAGAACATCCGGAGATTTCATTCCGGTTGCTTCCAAACTCGGTTACTCAAGCGATATTTGCTCATACCTCACAAGCGACGTTGGTTCTTATCTGAGCAAGAATACTCCTTTGATGAAGCATTACGGCTTATCCGGAGTACCTAAACCTGATGTTCTTGTTTATAACACAAATCAGTGCCGTGAAGTGCAGGACTGGCTGACATTTTTTGCCCATGAATTTAATTGTCCTATTGTCGGTGTGCAATCACCGCGTCATCTTGACGAAGTAAAAAAAGCTGACATAGATAATGTTACTGCCCAGTTCAAATCTATGCTCCCTGTTTTCGAACAAGCTTCCGGAGTAAAGTTTGACATTGACAGGTTTCGTGAAACAGTTAGGCTGAGTAAGGAAGCAACGTTCTTATGGAAACGTTCACTCGAAACTGCAAGAAATATTCCCGCTCCAATCAGCTTTTTTGACAGCACAATCCACATGGGGCCAATTGTCGTACTTAGAGGTACAGAAATAGCCAAGCAGTATTATGAAGTTCTTTTGAAGGAACTTGAAGGATATGTTCAGCAAGGTTCGGGAATTATCGAAAATGAAAAAACGAGGATTTACTGGGAAGGTATGCCAATCTGGGGTAAATTGAGGTATATGTCAGATTTATTTGCCAGGCATAACTCTGCTGTCGTAGCCTCGACATATTGCAATAGCTGGATATTTGACGATTTCGACGAGAATGAGCCATTCGAATCCACTGCCCTCGCTTATTCAACAATATTTATAAACAGAAGCGAAAAAGTTAAGCAGGATGTCATGGAAAAATTAATCGAAGAATATAAGATTAACGGAGTTGTGTTCCATGATTCCAAGACATGTTTCAATAACTCAAACTCCCGGTTTGGTATGCCTCAACGGCTCAAAGAAAAGACAGGAGTTGAAACACTTGTTATAGAGGGTGATTTGTGCGACCTGAGGTTTTTTTCAGAAGCACAAACGACAACGAAGATTGAAGCTTTCATCGAACAAATGAATTAAGATTTTAAAATCATAATTATTAATTGCTGGTCAAAAGAATGGAAGAAAAAAAATTAAAAATCGGAATAATTGGCCTTGGCCCTGTAGGACTGATATTAGCAGTTCATTTCAAGCAAGTCGGATGCGAAGTTGCAATCTGCGATGCCGACAAAGATAAAATGAATTTAATACGAAACCATGGTATCGAACTTGTAGGTGCGATTAAGAAATCCTCTTTTTTCAATTACAACTATTCATCTGTCAGAGAGCTTCTTACCCATGACATCGATGTTTTAATCAGTTCTGTCAAATCATACAGGATTGATACCATACTCGACCAGGTTGAGAAATATGCCCATAGTAATCTTTACCTTCTCTGTGCTCAGAATGGTATTGAAATAGGATTGAAATATACCAGCCACTTTGATGAATCACAGATATTAAGAATGGTCATAAACTTTGGGGGAGTGCTTCATTCTCCAAACGTTGTGAATGTAAGCTTTTTCGAACCGCCTAATTATGTGGCATCTATCAATGACACTCATCCTGAGAAAGCAAAGATTTTAGCTGCTACTCTGACGGATGCAGATATGCTAACAGAAAGCATAGATTCGTTTTCAATTAATGACCATGTATGGAAAAAAACTATACTGATAGCTGCAATTTCTCCAATATGCGGTTTATCAAACCTCTCTATGAGCGAAGCAATGTCGAATGCAGATACAGTCGAAATCATAGAGCAGGCAATAGTTGAATCAATGGAGGTTGCAAAAGCCGAAGGTATAAAATTTAATGAGAATTTCGTAAAATTATCGCTAAGAAAACTAAAAAATTATGGGGACCATATTCCATCTCTGGCTGTTGATATTGCTAATAACCGTCAAACTGAAATAGATTATTTCAATGGAAAAATTGTTGAGTACGGCAGGAAACATTATAAGCAGACTCCTTTGAATCTGACTTTTACTAATCTTGTAAAAGCAATTACAAAGAAGTGCTGTTTGAACGGAAGTTTAATAGTATAAAATTAGAATTTTCAATTTTCAATTTAAAATTATCAATAAATATTAAATTTAAAATGTTTTAAAAGAAAACTAACTCAAGAAATAATGATTTAGAAGAAAGTGAAGACATATATCATAAAAATTGAATAATCTTTAGATAAAAATATTTAAATATTTGATTATTTAAAATTCAATGAAAATTAAAAATTGTAAATTATAAATTATAGAATAAATAATTAATTCTGCTAGAAACGAGAAAATAATATGCCCTTAGTTGCAGAACATATTCAAAACCTCGAACCGTACAGGCCCGGCAAGACTATTGATGAAGTCAAGCGGGAGTATGGGATTGAGAAAATCGTAAAGCTTGCATCAAATGAAAATCCACTTGGTGTGTCGCCGCTGGCTATTCAGGCAATGATTGGGTCAATTCACCAGATTAATCGTTATCCCGATATAGCAAGTTTGCTTCTCCGCAATAAACTTGCTGAACTCTTTAAAGTCGGTTTTGACAGCATTGTTACAGGGCATGGCTCTGAGGCTATTATGCAGACTGCAGTAAGAACTTTCCTGATGAATGGCGAAGAAGTCATTACTGCAGAAGGTACATTTGTCGGATTTTATGTCATGGTCAAAGCCTGTGGAATCAAAATGAATCTTGTTCCACTCAAAGACTACGGATTTGACCTGAAAGCTATTGTTGATGCAATTACTCCGAAAACAAAAATGATTTACCTCGTAAATCCAAACAGCCCGACAGGAACAATATACACAAAAGGTGAATTTGAAGAATTTATGAAAGCAGTTCCGCCTGATGTTCTTGTTATGGTTGACGAAGCATATATAGAGTTCGTTAAAGACCATCCGGAGTTTCCGGACTCAATGGATTACCGATATGATAATGTTATAACACTCAGAACATTTTCAAAAGCTTATGGATTGGCTGGTATCCGTATAGGCTATGGCTTTGCTCATCCTGAATTGATTACACAAATGCACAAAGTTCGCTTACCATTCGAGCCGGGGATACCATCTCAAGCCGCAGGTGTCGCTGCTTTGACAGACAAGCAATTTCTTGATTATTATCTCAAATTAAATAGTTGTGGCAAGCAATTCATTTATGATGTTTATGACAAACTTGGTATTCAATACGTAAAAACAGAAGCAAATTTTATAATGAGCATTTTCGATTCTGAAAAAAGAGTAAATGATATAACTGAGAAACTCATGCGAAAAGGTATAATTGTCAGAGGATTGAAGGCATTTTTGCTTCCTCATTGCATAAGAGTAACAATCGGTTTGCCGGAAGAAAATGAGATTTATGCCGATGCATTGAAATTAGTATTATAATAAAATTATCGAGAGAATAAAATGGACCCAAAAAAATATAAAATTGGTGTAGTAGGATTAGGCCCCGTTGGCTTGATACTTACCAGCCACCTGAAAGAAGCAGGTTGCGACATTGCCGTTTGCGATATGCTCAAAGAGAAGATGAACCTAATCCGTAATGAAGGAATTATTCTTGTTGGAAAAATGGAGAAACAATGCTTTGTCAATTATGCATTTTCATCACTAGATGAAATTATTAATCATGGCATTGATATACTTATTTGTTCAGTCAAAGCATATCATGTTGATTATATTTTGGACCAAATTGTTAAGCACAATCATAGTGATGACTTGCTGATTATCAGCGCCCAGAACGGTATTGGCATAGCACAGAAGTATGCGGACAGGTTCGTTGAATCTCGTGTTTTCAGGATGGTGGTCAATTTTGCAGGTAACTTATTCGCTCCTCATACTGTAAATGTTACATTTTTTAATCCTCCGAATTATATAGCTTCAAAGGATGACTCACGAAATGATGTTAGTCAATGGTTTGCAGAAGCACTAAATTCTGTAGGATTGGCTACTGAAAGCACCGATTCATTCACTCTATCATATAAGGTTTGGGAAAAGACAATACTGAATGCCGCACTCAGCCCCTTGTGTGCAATATCAAGACTTACAATGAAAGAAGCTATGGCAGACCCCGATACAAATGAAATTGTCGAGAAAATAATACTCGAAGCGATGGAGGTAGCCAAAGCAGAGGAAATCAAACTACCTGATAACTTCGTTAAGCTTTGTATAAGATATTTGAAAAGTGCCGGAGACCACTTTCCTTCTCTTGCTGTTGACTTAATGAATAAGAGAGAGACAGAGATTGAATATATGAATGGAAAGATTGTTGAGTTCGGGAGAAAGCATTATATCAGAACACCGCTGAACCTGACTTTTACTAATCTCGTGAGGGTGATTACAAATAAAAACCAGTCTCAATGGAAAGGAAGCGGTAGTTTATAAATTAATTTTTATTTTATGAATGAATTATCTGATGTCGGAGTTGTGATTTTAGCAGCGGGTGAATCCAGTAGGATGAAATCGCCAAAGCCGTTTCTCAAGTATGATACGAATAGAAGATTTATTGATAAGATTATTGATGAATACAGGGATTTTGGAATAAATCATATAGTTGTTGTTGTTAATAAAAGTACTATAAAAGAATTAAATCTTGACAATAATACTTTAGTTTGTGTTAATGAGCATTTGGAATACGAAAGATTTTATTCAATTAAATTAGGCCTGGAAAAGATTGGAAAATGTGATTTCTGTTTTATTCAAAATATTGATAATCCTTTTGTCAATAAATCAGTGTTAAATAAATTATATGAAAATAAAAGTAAGAATGGAGGCATAATTCCTGTTATTCAGGACAAAGGAGGCCATCCAGTTTTGTTAGGCAGTGAAGTAATTAGTTATATTGTAAGGACAAAAGAATTGAATTTGAATTTCAAAGAAGTAATCAATGAATTTCCGGGCAACAGAGTCGAAGTTGCTGATAATTCAATTTTGATAAATATAAATTCTCTTGAAGAATATCAAAAATATTTCAAATGAAACAGATGGAAAACATCTATGACAAAATAGCCGAAATTCGCAAAAGCAGGCGGAAAGCTGTCCTTTGCACTGTTGTTTCGACAAAAGGTTCTGTACCGAGAAAAATCGGAGCTAAGATTATTGTCATGGATGACTCCAAAATATTCGGTACAATCGGCGGTGGAACCCTTGAAAAGAATGTGATTGAGAAAGCAGTAGAAACAATAACATCCTCAAAAGCCGAGTTAATAAGTTATAATCTTACGAAAGACCTTGGAATGGCATGTGGAGGCTCAGTAGAAATATTTATCGAACCACTATTCAACAGGTATAAATTACTCATCTTCGGAGCAGGGCATATCGGAAAAGCACTGACAAAATATTCAGAAAATCTTGAATTCGATTCTTACATAATTGATGAAAGAGAAAATATCTTCGATGATTGGCAGGAAGGCAGATATACTAAATTAAATATACCAATCGCTGATTACTTCGCTCAATATAAAATTGATGAGTTTACATTTATAGTTATTGTTACAAAGGGACATGATACCGACAGAGAGGTACTCAAGGGGTGTATTAAAAGCAATGCCGCATATATTGGCTTGATTGGGAGCAAAAGAAAAGCATTAGAAATCAGAAAAGAATTTGTATCGAATGGAATAGTTACCGATGCCGAATTTGACAGGATTGACGTTCCAATAGGATTAGAAATAAAAGCCGAAGGGCCTGAGGAGATTGCTATCAGTATAACTGCAAAATTGGTATTTGAAAAAAACAAATTGATTGAAACAATAGAATGATTATTCATCATGGGAAAAACTCGAAAAAAAATAGATATATATATTGATAAAGAATTGTGCAAAGGTTGTGATATTTGTATTGAGCTATGCGGAGAAAATGTATTTATGAAATCGGAACATATCAATTCACGCGGTTACTATATACCGATTCCGGTAGCTCTCGACAAATGCACTGGCTGTATGATATGTGAATTGATATGTCCTGAGTTGGCAGTTATAATTGAAAAATCCGAATTAGTTAAGGAAACTGTCTGATTATGACGAGAGAAAATTATCTAAATAAATTGAAAAATCAAACCCGCTTTATACAGGGTGATGAAGCGGCGGCTTATGGAGCATTGTATGCCGGGTGCAATTTCTTTGCAGGTTATCCTATCACACCTGCTTCAGAAGTTGCTGAATTAATGGCTAAGGAATTACCAAAAACCGGTGGTTATTATATTCAGATGGAAGACGAAATAGCAAGCATGGGTGCTTTAATCGGAGCCGCCTGGTCGGGTGGTAAATCCATGACTGCCACGTCAGGTCCCGGTTTTTCGCTAATGCAGGAAAACATTGGATACGCCTGCATGACAGAAACACCCTGCGTAATTGTTAATGTTCAACGTTCGGGCCCCTCCACAGGACAGGCAACTATGGGAGCTCAGGGAGACATGCTCCAGGCAAGATGGGGAACCCATGGCGACCATGAGATGATTGCCCTATCGCCAAGCTCTGTGCAGGAGTCATTCGATTTGATGATTGAAGCATTTAACTTATCCGAAAAGTTCAGAAACCCTGTCATCTTCCTGCTTGACGGTGAAGTGGGACATATTCGTGAGAAAGTTGTTTTTCCTGATGTTAGTGAATTAAATATTTATCCACGTAATATCAGCAAAGTGAAAACTGATGTTTTCGGTGGAGCAAGAATACCTCCTATGATTGAGTTTGGAATGGGTCATCGTATTCATGTTACCGGTTCAACACATAAAAGCAACGGTATGCGTGATGTAGTTTCGTTGGAAGCACACGACACACTTATCAGAAGACTCAACGACAAGATTGAATCGTGCCGCAATGAAATTGCCCGGTATAAAGAACATTTTACAGACGATATGGAATATCTCGTTGTATCCTACGGAGCATCGGCAAGGCCCTCTATGGGAGCCGTATTGAAATTGCGTGAAAAAGGATTCCGAATCGGATTTTTAAGATTAATTACTATCTGGCCCTTTGCAAGTACAATTGTTAAAGAACTCGGAAAAAAAGCAAATAAAATATTTGTGCCTGAAATGAACTTAGGGCAGATTTCAAGAGAAATAGAGCGGTTTGTTAGTTGTGATGTACTTCCGGTTTCAAAAATAGGTGGTGTACCTCATACAATTAATGAAATCGCAGAATATATTGAAAAAATAATCGTATTGAAATGATATTCTCAAATTAGAATTAGTTCTTTAAATTATGTTTGAGTAGCCACTATCTTTAGATAGTGGGCGGTTTTATCCACGTAACCCCGGCTTTAGCCTGTTATTTTAAGTGGATAAATCCAAAGGTGTGGTGTTGACTGGCTCCACTACTTAAAAGTAGTGGCTATTCAAAAATTTAATATTAAATTTTAATTAAATGAAAATTTGCTTAAATGAAAAATAATCTGCTGAAATATCTAAGAACAGAAATACTACCGACAGAATTTTGTGCCGGTTGCGGCTGTGGTACTGTGTTAAATATTTTCTGCCATGTTGTTGATGAAATGAAAATAAATCCTGATGATATTATAATGGTAACAGGAATCGGGTGTTCATCATGGATACCATCACCATATTTTTCTGCAGACACTTTACACACAACACATGGCAGAGCTATTGCTTTTGCCACAGGTGTGAAAGTTATGAAGCCTGAAAAACATGTAATCGTAATTGCGGGTGATGGCGATTTAGCAGGTATAGGAGGTAACCACCTCATACATGCGGCACGTAGAAATATTGATTTGACTGTGTTTCTTGTTAATAATTATATCTATGGTATGACGGGAGGGCAGGTCAGCCCTACGACTCCATCATCTGTCCCAACAACAACTACACCTTATGGAAATACCGAATCTCCATTTAAAATTGCCGAGCTTGTTGCTGCAGCAGGTGCGAATTACGCAGCAAGATGGACAACATATCATATATTCCATCTGAAAAAAGCTATGAAGGATGCCATCCAGAAAAAAGGATTTTCATTTGTTGAAATCTGTTCTCAATGCCCGACAAGCTATGGCAAGCGCATTGGGATGCGTGAAGGCATTGACCAGCTCAAAGATTTCAGGGATAATTCGATTGATATACGCAAGGTTTCAGAGTACGATGAAAATGTTCTGGAAAATAAATTTATCGTCGGTAAAATAGCAGAACGCACCAGGCCTGAATTTACAGAAAGCCTCAGAAAAATAAATATGAAGTTTGATGAGGAGAGGGCATGAACATAAGATTCACAGGATTCGGAGGTCAGGGCATAATACTTTCAGGTGTAATCTACGGATGGGCGGCAATACTCGATAATAAGAATGCCATTCAGACTCAATCCTACGGTAGTTCTGCACGCGGTGGTGCATGTAAATGTGATGTGATTATTCAGGATTCCTATATTTATGAACTGGTGCCAAGCGGCAATGATATTCTTGTCGCTTTTTCGCAACCTGCATTCGAGAAATATAAAAAATCATTAATCAAAAATGGTTTGTTATTTTATGATTCTGATTTGGTGAATATTGATAAGTTTGATGCTGAATCCTATTCAATCTCAGCCACAGACATAGCATTTAAGGAATTTGGACAGAAGTTATTTGCAAATATTATCATGCTTGGATTCTTAAATGCAAAAACGAGCATAATAAATCCCGAAGCAATTGAAGAAAGCATCAGGCATTATGTACCTTCTAAATTTGCTGATACAAATATTAAAGCATTTAAGCTGGGAATGAAGTTAAATTAAGAATTAATTATTTAGAAATTTATTCATTGAAAATTTATTGAAAATTGAAAATTATAAATTGAAAATTTAATTACTCTAAAATTGTAAAAATGTATATACAAGATTTCATATATCATAAACCGGATTCGATTCATGATGCTTCGAAAATATTGGAGCAAAGCGAAAATGGTATGCCCTTAGCGGGAGGCACTGATTTACTCGTCGAAGTAAAAAAAGGTATCAGAAAATTCAGTGACCTTGTATCACTTTCTGAAATTCCTGAATTAAAAATAATTGATGCTGACACTCAGAATATCTACATTGGTGCAGGTCTAACCCATAACGGTTTAGTCTATTCTGAGCTAATTAAAAATAAAATTCCTGCACTATCCGAAGCCGCATCAAAGATAGGTTCTGAACAGGTACGCAACACCGGTACAGTTGGAGGTAATCTATGCACAGGTGCTTCCTGTGCTGACACTGCACCCATTCTCATGGCTTATGATGCACAAGTGGAATTAACATCATATCAAGGTAAGAGAACAATATCCTTGAGAAAATTTATTATCTCTCATCATAAAACCGATATTAAGAAAAATGAAATAATGACAAGGATAATTATTCCGAAACAGAAAAAATCATCTGGTGCTTCTTTTGTGAAATTTGGATTGAGAGAAGCTTCATCAATATCAGTGGCATCGTCTGCTGTAATGATTGAATTTGTATCAGGAGTTTGCAAAAATGTCAGTATAGTCATAGGAGCATGTGCCCCCACACCCGTAATAAGTGAAAATGCAAACAATCTTATTCTGGGAAAAACTATTGATGAACTAACTGGAAATACTGGGTTAATCGAATCAATTGTAGCAATTGCATCAAATGATACGATACCGATTGATGATATTCGCGGGAGTGCCGATTATCGCCGCCAGCTTGTAAAAGTTTTAACTAAACAAGCTTTGGCTCTTGCTATTGAAAGAACTAAAATACTCAATTAAATTTTATTATATGAAACAGATAATTAATATAAATGTAAACGGAACGGATTACGAAGTCGCTGTAAAATCCGGTACAACTCTGCTGGACTTGCTCCGAGAAGAGTTAAGATTAACCGGAACAAAAAAAGGATGTGAACTTGGCGATTGCGGAGCCTGTACTATCATTATGAATGGCATAGCTGTCAATTCCTGCATAGTTCTTGCATTGGAAGCCGACGGTAAAAATATACAGACTATCGAAGGACTTGCAAGTGGAAATGAAATGCACCCGCTTCAACGTGCTTTTGTTGAGAAGGGCGGCATACAATGCGGTTACTGCACTCCCGGAATGATCATGCGGACAAAGGCTTTTCTGGATGAAAATCCGAATCCAAATTCTGAAGAAATAAAACAAGCTATAAGCGGAAACTTGTGCAGATGTACTGGCTATACAAAAATAGTTGAAGCAGTTGAAACAGCAGTCGAATATCTCAATGGAAGAACTCCAAAAGAAATTGAATTTGCACCTCAAAAGTCGGCTATGAATCTTTCTGTTGTGGGTAAGCGATTACCTAAAAAGGATGCGCCCGATAAAGCCACAGGCAGAGCTATTTATACGGATGATATTGTTCTTCCGGATATGCTCTACGGAAAGCTTATTTACAGCCCACATGCTCATGCAAGGATAATTTCAATTGATACATCCGAAGCAGAGGCATTGCAAGGTGTGAAAGCAGTTCTGACAGGTAAAGACGTTACCGATATAACATGGGGAACTTCACCTCCAAGATATGATGAGAATGTTCTTGCTAAGAATAAAGTAAGATATGTAGGTGATGTAGTTGCGGCTGTAGCGGCTGTTGATGAGGAGACTTGTTACAAAGCTCTAAATTTGATAAAAGTAAAATATGAAGAACTTCCTGCTGTGTTTGACCCTATCGAGGCAATGAAAGATGGTGCACCCCGCCTCTTTGATGACAAATATGAGAACAACATAAACACGCGTGTTGACCATCATTTCGGTGACATTGAAAAAGGATTTGCAGAAGCTGATTTTATAAAGGAAGCTACATTTGTCGGCAACAGGGTATATCAGAATCCGATGGAGCCTCACTGTGCAATCGCAGAATGGGACAGGCATGGCAGAGTTACTCTTCATACTTCTACCCAGGTTGTTCATTATGTCCATCATCAGCTTTCGAGAATTCTCGATTTACCTCTTGGAAATATCAGAATAATTATGACAAACTGCGGTGGCGGATTCGGCTCAAAAGCTGCAACAAACTATCTTGAAATATTATCAATTCTTCTTGCAAAGAAAACCGGCAAGCCTGTGAAGATGAGGTATAGCAGGGAAGAGATGTATTTATATGGAAGAGGCAGGCACAAGCAATATATCACTTTGAAAATCGGCGTAAAGAAAGACGGTACAATAACAGCCGTTCAACAAAAAGCAATTCTTGAAGGCGGAGCATATTCAAGTTTCGGTATAGTTTCTACTTACTATGCAGGCTCGATGATTGCAACATTGTACAAATTTCCGAACTACAAATATGATGGTTACCGAGTGAACACTAACCTACCGCCCTGCGGTGCTATGCGTGGACATGGCACACCTTTCCCACGTTTTGCATTTGAATCCTTACTTTCTATGATTGCAGATGAAATCGGCATGGACCATATTGACATACGCCTGAAAAACGCAATGACTCCCGAATATCATACATGCAACGACCTCGATATTCACTCTTGCGAGTTCAAGGCTTGCCTTGAATTAGTCCGCAAGAAATCAGGCTGGGACATGAAGAAAGGTAAACTTCCTAAAGGTAGAGGAATTGGTATCGGATGCGGAGGATTTGTTTCAGGTGCAGGATATCCGATTTACCGTTCAAAATTTCCACATTCAAACGCTACTATAAAAGTTGAAGAAGATGGCTCGAAAGCTATTCTGTTCGTCGGTGATGCTGACATCGGACAAGGCTCAGATACTGTACTCGCACAAGCTGCGGCAGAGGCAATGGGAATATCTTACGACAGAATCAGCGTTATTTCTGCCGACAGCGATATTACACCTCTTGGCTTTGGTGCTTATTCGAGCCGTGTTACACTGATGGGAGGTAACGCCTCGAAAATGGCTGGTGAAGAAATAAAAATGAAAGTTTTCTCAACCGCCGCACTATTATTAAATTCACAAATCGAAAATTTAGAAGCAAAAAATAATATAATATATATAAAAGTTAAACCTGAAAGTTTTATTCCCTGGGAAACAGCCGCTACTGAATATTTCTCAAAGAATGGACCATTAATTGGCAAAGGACATTATTCGCCTCCCGAAGGATTGGGTGGAAATTATAAAGGAGCGGCAGTTGGGACTTCACCGGCTTATTCTTTTTCCGCTACTGTGTGCGAAGTTGAAGTTAATATGGAAACAGGAAAAGTAAAAGTTCTGAATTTCTGGGATGCACACGACTGCGGTACGGCAATCAATCCTATGGCTGTGGAAGGACAGGTGGAGGGTGCAATCGTTATGGGCATGAGCGAAGTTCTATTTGAGGATGAAGTTTTCGATAAGAACGGTAAAATGTTAAATGCTGATTTGCATAATTACATAATTGCAACTTCAGCCGATATGCCTGAGATTCATTCAACTATAGTTGACAGCTACGAACCCGAAGGACCTTTCGGTGCAAAGGAGGTCGGCGAAGGAGCAACACTACCCGTTTTCGGAGCTTTGGCAAATGCAATTGCGGATGCAATTGGTGTAAGAATTTACAATTTACCGATTACTCCGCAGAAAATTCTCGATGCAATTAATTCAACTAAATTGAAAGATAAAGTATAAATGAGCAAACATTTTTTAGGAATAGATGCGGGTTCTTCATTTACTAAATTCGCTGTGATTAACGAAGCGAATGAGCTTGTCTATAAGGGATTGGTCAAGACTCTCACACGAAATAAGGATGAAGAAAATGCAATAATGAAAACAATTAAAGAGAATTTTTCTATTGCAGGAATCGGAGCAACAGGCTATGGAAGGCAGTATTATAAAAATGCAAATGTAATCAAAACCGAACTCTACTGTGCTTCTACGGGTTTAACGGAATTGTTCCCGTTTGAAAAAAATATAATTGACATTGGTGGTGAGGACGTTAAAATTATCAGGAGCGGGGCAAACGGGAAAGTTATAGATTTTTATATGAATACTAAATGCGCGGCAGGCACCGGTGCTTTCATCACAGAAGTTGCCGACAGAGCAGAAATTAATTTATCGGAGATGAGTGCAATAGCTGAGAAATCGAATTTCAAAAAAGAATTGAATAGTTTCTGCACTGTTTTTGCAAAAACTGAAGTGATGCAGTGGATTTTTGATAATGTCCCTGCCGAAGATATCGCAAAAGGTATTTATATATCGGTTGTGAATCGAATCAAGAAAATACCGATGGATAAATCTCTGCCTATCATCTTAATCGGCGGTGTAGCAAAATTCCATCCTTATATAAAAACAATTATGGAGGATTATTTGATGCAAAAAGTTGATGTGCCCGAAAACCCCCAATACATCAATGCTTTTGGTGCCGCACTTTTTGCAAAAAATTCAGAATGAATGTTTAAACAGAGTAATAAAAAAAAGAAGGTGAAACTATGGAAAATAATTTTTACTCATGGCAAATGACTGAACTGAAAGCTGATTTTCAGCTTGTCGAGAAACCAAAGCCTGAACTTAATGAAAACGAAGTGCTGGTGAAAGTTGCAGGATGCGGCGTATGCCACACTGATTTGAGCTTCTGGTATTTCGATGTACCGACAAAACATCAGCTACCTCTCACACTCGGGCATGAGATTAGTGGTACAATTGTTCAAGGTCCTGCTGAATGGTTGAACAAGAAAGTGATTATTCCGGCAGTCCTCCCCTGCGGAGAATGTGAGCTGTGCAAAAGCGGAAGAAGTAATATTTGTCAGAAACAATTGATGCCCGGTAATGACTTCGATGGCGGTTTTGCATCCCACATAAAAGTCCCTTACAAATTTTTATGTCCCGTTGCTGATGATGTACTTGCGAAATATTCTCTTGAACATCTTGCTGTCATTGCCGATGCAATTTCAACTCCATATCAGGTGATTGTAAAATCAGGTTTGAAGCAAAACGATTTTGCAATTGTCATTGGTGTTGGTGGCGTTGGAATTTATGCGGCATTAATAGCAAAAATTTTCGGTGCAAAAGTACTTGCATTGGATATTGATGACAATAAACTTGAAATAGCAAAGCAGAACGGCATTGATGCAACACTTAATATAAAAGAGCTTGGAATCAAGGATATCAAAAATGCAGTGAAAGGTATTTCAAAAGAATTAGGTGTATCGCAATATATGTGGAAGATTTTTGAAATGTCAGGTACAAAACCGGGGCAGGAACTAGGATTCGCACTTCTCAGTTTTGCATCTACTTTATCAATTGTTGGCTTCACTCTTGATAAATTAGAAGTAAGACTCAGCAACCTGATGGCATTCGATGCGACTATGCTCGGAAACTGGGGATGTAAACCTGAACTCTATCCTGATGTTTTGAATTTAGTTACTTCCGGTAAGTTGAAAATTGAACATTTCATAGAAACATTTCCTTTATCGAAAATCAATGAAGTGTTCAGAAATACGCTTGAACATAAATATTTAAAACGTTCAATCTTGGTTCCAGATTAATTTTCAAATCTAAAACAAAAATAAATTGGTTATAAATAATAACTGATATAAAAAAATAAAATTTGAATCGTTCTTAAAACCTTTTTGAATAGCCACTATCTTTAGATAGTGGAGGTTTTTAGCCACAAATCCCCGACGTAGAGACAGGACTCAGTCCTGTCTCTACAGGGATAAATCCCGATTTGTGGGGATAAAACATCACCACTACTTAAAAGTAGTGGCTATTCATTCGACAAGATTCAGTATGATAACTTATGAAATTTAAAAATTATATAGAAAATAATAATTCAGGAGAATGTTAATGAAAAAAGTTGAGTCAATATACCCTAATGCGAGGATTCCATATGGCACATGGGGAAGCAGTTACTTCCCTGCATGGCAGATGTCCGCTCTTGCCGAAGTGAACATCGCTCAGTTTGCAGGTGAAGCAATGAGCAAGATAATGAGCAAGAGAAAAGTGCACATGAACAACATTGATTATCTTATTACAGGTTCTACAATCCCCTGGCACTGGAAGTTCTGGACATCACCCTTTGTTTCATCCTGTTCGGGATTTCGGCTTCCAGGTTTTCATGTCGAACAGGCTTGTGCTACAGGATTGAAGGCAATGCTTCTTGCAGCAGCAGAAGTTCAATCAGGTCCTTCGAATATGGTCGGTGTTCTTACATTCGACCGCACCAGCGATTCACCTGTCGGTGTTTTTCCTGAACGCCGCTCTTATGAAAGGACAATTGCTCTCAGCGATGTCTGGGACAACTTCGGTTTTGACCCGGCAACAGGAAATGCAATGCTTAATACAGCCGGACTTGCTGCACGTAAATATAAAATTGACAGAAAAGAAGTTGATGAAATCGCATTCTTTCGCCATCAGCAATATTTTCAGGCATTAGAATCAGGCTTTCTCCAACGTGTTCTCGAACCTCTTGAAATACTAAATCTCCAGGGGAAACTTCTCGGTAAGATTGACTCTGATATGGGTGTTCGTAAACTGACTCTCGACGGACTACGAACTATGCGTGAACTTGATTCATGCGTAACGGCGGGTACACAGACTCATGCCTCCGATGGCATGGCTACTTTGCTCGTTACAAGTAAAGATAGGATAAAAGAAATAAGCTCCCGCCCTGAAATTGATATTCAGTTTATCGGTAGAGCAGAGCTTAGGGCTCTTCCAAACCTCATGCCCGAAGCACCTGCTTTAACGGTTAAAAAGTTGCTGAATCAAACAGGATTAACTATTGATGATATGGCAGTTGTGAAAAATCATAATCCTTTTGCAGTTAATGATGCAATATTTGCAAAGGAATTTAATTATGACTGGCACAAGATGAACAACACGGGTTGTCCGCTTGTTTGGGGTCATCCACAGGGACCTACTCTTACACGTGTTACTATGGAAGCACTTGAAGAAGCCGTTGACTTGGGAGGAGGATATGTTCTTATCTTCGGTTGTGCCGCAGGTGATGTCGGTATTGCCGCAATATTCAAAGTGTCGGAAGGAGGGAAAAAGTGATGATTAAATCAATGAGACAATCAACACTCGAAACGCTTGGACTGGGAAATGTCATTGACATATTTAAGAATGGTAAACTACCTGTTAAAGCAGATGAACTTGTTGAACAGGTTTTCGGTAAAGAAAGTGAAAGAGGAGCATTAGTCATATCAGGTGCAAATGGAATTGTCGGTGCAGGAAAAATGATGCAGCTTGGTGTAAGGCTTCAGCCTTACGGAATACCTCTTATAGGCCTCGATTTCCCCGGTGTCCCGGATGGCATCGGTTTTCAATACAGCGGTCTTGCAGCATCTTTCGGCAAAAAGCAGGCTGATGAAATTATGAGCTCAGTTATTAGATACAATTATGACGGAACAAAGCTGCCTGTACTTCTTAAAAAGTTTAATCCTAAACTTCTAATCGAAGCAATTCCTGAAATTCTTGAAGTTAAAAAATCACATTATAAAATTTTCAGTGAATCATTCCCCGGAATCGAGATTAAATCAGTAACATCAGGCTTCCCGTCTTCCGAGTTGGGCGTGGACATCTATCATCCAGCATTTCCTCATCAAATCAATAAAATATGGGAAGTGGTGGAAACCAAGCCGTCAAAAGTAACCCAGTTGTTTTGGGCATTGGGTATGCTCCCGATTCCCGTGAGCGACCACTGGGCTTTTGTACTCGATGTTTTATTCTGTGGTCTAACTTTATCGGCATTGAGGTATCATGAAGCTTCCAACATGCCCTTCTGGAAAATTGATAAATACGTCAGAAAAATATTAGGACCCAATCCATTCAGGGCTCATGATGTAATCGGTGCAAGGGGAGCAAACTTCCTGACCTGGTCATGCCTTCATCACCTTAGCAAGCATTATGGCAAACTGTTTGAGCCGACTGCCTCTCTCGTTGAACACAAGGACAGCGGACAGAATTGGTATCCGTTAAATCATCTCAGGCCTATAGTTAATTGGACTGCAGATGAAAACGAGTTGAATGAATTTGGAACATGGATTCTCGGCTCACTTATTCAAATGACTTCTCTGATGCTTCATGAGAACAGGGCCCATTTTACTCATATCAATTCAATCGGCGAACTTTGTGCCCAGTTCAGGAGCGGAGTTATTGCTATGATACGCAGATTGGGTTCTTCATCATCTATCAAAATTGTCGAAGAATTTCATAAGCTATTTCCTGGTGCTTCTGCTAAGTCATGGCATCCTGACGTATTCAAAAATCTGGATAAACCTGAATGGCAGCAGCTTTATGTCAATGCCGAGCATGACGGAAAAGTCGGTGTGATTACAATTGCACGTGAAAGTTATAATTGGGATGTCAATGAAGAACTCAACCGTGCTATTGACTGGCTCAAATCAGAAAAGATAGAACGTGTAATTGTTACAGGTGATTTCCATTTATCAACTCAGCTTGTCGGTGCAGACACAAATGAATTTTTCCCGGCATTAAATGATGAGAAAGAAGGATTCCGTGTTTCTTATGAATGGTCAAAGACAGCACGCAGATTGCATTATGAATTTAAAACATCTGTTGGTTTTATTAGTGGTAAACGCTGTCTCGGCGGTATGCTTGAATTGATGATTCATTGCCGCTATCTTGTGTCTGTTGATGATGCAAACCTCGGAGCTCCCGAAGTAACCTTACCCGTTGTTCCGGGAATGGAAATGTGTCACTGGACATTCAGAAAAGTAAAACCGGAAAACTGGATTCTGCTTCTTCGACTTCTGTTATCAGGAAAATCAGTAAAGGCATCCGAATCTGTCGGCTGGCTGACTGACTATGCAGGTTCAATTGAGAATGCCATCAAGATTGCTTATGACATTGCCTTGAATGATGAAAAAGTTTTACCGAAAAGGATTCTCAACGAAGAAAAATTGACAGGAATACCAACTGACATGGCTTGGTTACCTCATTCTGATGATGCGGCAAGAAAAGCCATTTTGGATTGTGTCATTAACTCATGTGGTGTTAACTTAAATGAAGCAATCACAATTCAATCAAAACATTCAGCGGCATTCATGACAAGTAAACAATGCCAGAACGGCTTCATCGGAGATGAATACACCAAAACAATGCTCGTATAAATATCAAACCCTGTCAGGTATAATACCTGACAGGGAAAATTTAAATATATAAAATCCCATAAGTTTAATGATATCAAATTTTCATTTATTAATTTATTTTTTTTAAGCTGATTTATCATTAACTTATAACAGAATTTAACTCTGCAAAAAAAATATGAATATAATTGTCCATATTCAAATATATAAATAATATAGCCGGTAAACATGATATTATCAAAATGAGCTTCAGAATACAGTATAGAACTATTTAGTTGATTATAAAAATAATTGAATTGGGTCATTTCCAAAAATTAGTTGAAAATTTAGATCCTCTTTCAAAATCATTATACATTTAGTCTCTTAGTTACTTCAACTTTTATCTTTATCTTCAGTACATCTAATTTTAGATGATTGTTAACCTTT